>ENA-OQCK01000387-OQCK01000387.1-human-gut-metagenome-genome-assembly--contig:-NODE-387-length-24970-cov-2.715695_pt1 | contig 24970 bp, 24 predicted proteins | sample MGYA00242498_ERZ504578 | MGnify/ENA primary metagenome ERZ504578 (study PRJEB26092, sample SAMD00036229) | human gut metagenome | host: Homo sapiens | study: EMG produced TPA metagenomics assembly of...
ACCTTCCTCATAGCGCTGTTCCATTGCCAGAAAATTCACCAGGAGGATGCCGGCAAGCTGCTTTTTCTCTAAATCCGCTGACTGTGAAACCTCCTGTGCCAGCTGCTTTGCCAGTGCCAGAAACTCATTTGCCTGACCTTCCTCCTGAAGCAGAAGAAGTACCTGCATAGATAAGCGGGCAAACGATAATTTCAGGCTCTCACTGTTGGGATACTGCCGTAAAACTTTTTCACATATGCCATGGCTTCAGGGAAAGGTGCACTTTGAAACTGTCCCAGCATTTCTTCACATAGCCTGTTCACCTGCTCCTCGCTCAGATTTTTTTCAAAATTCAACAGCTCATCAATACTGATATCAAAAATTCGTGCTAAAATGGGAAGTGTAGATATATCGGGACAGCTGCTGCCGTGCTCCCATTTACTCACTGCCGCAGAGCTGACATGAAGAAGTGATGCCAGCATTTCCTGTGTATAACCCTTTTCATTGCGCAGACGAACGATGTTTTTACCTATATCCATATATATGCATACCCCTTACTTCTACAGGTACCTGTAACTATAGTATAAAGCAGGACAGGGCTTCCTGCAATGGAAGAAGAGTTAACATACTGTGGTATAAATCAACTGCTGGTTAAGGCATAAAGGAGGGATGTTTTTGAGTACCTATGTGATGAGTGATGTCCATGGCCTTAAGGACCGCTACGATGCCATGCTGGAGGCACTTGCGTTACAGAATGAGGATACGCTGTTTGTACTGGGGGATGTGATTGACCGCGGAAGGGATGGAATTGCCATCCTTCTAGATATTATGAATAGAGATAATGTATATATGCTGCTGGGAAATCATGAATATATGATGAAGCAGTATTATGAGGCGGTGCACCATGTGATAACCGATATGCAGGAGGCATGGGTGGTAACCGATCGCTGGCAACGCAATCACTGCAGCCCGACGATCGATGCCTTTGAACGTCTGAATGAAAGGAAGCAGCGTGAGCTTCTGGATTATCTGGATGAACTGCCGATTGCAATCTGTGACCTTAAAGTGCATGAGGAACTGTTTTACTTAACACATGGCAGTGCGCAGCCACAGTTACGCATGGTATCGTAACACAGCAGGATGTGAAAGACAGTGATGTTACAATGGAACGCTTTGTATGGGACCGTATGGATGTACATGAGCGTCTGTTTGATGACCGCAGTGTGATTGTCGGTCATACACCTACCCTGTTTTTTCAGGAGACACATCCTTATGCTATTTGGACAGATACCGGTGATGTAAAGACTGCACGTATTATGGATATCGACTGCGGGTGTGCGGCAAATGATATTCACAGCAGACTGGGGGTTGTCTGTCTGGATACAAGAACCGTACAGTATTTCTAAAAGCGGGTTGACTCTGACATTGTGTCATGGCGTATACTTCCTGTGAGCTCAGAAAGCGAGGTGCCTTGCATGTTAAGGATTGGTGATTTTTCGAAGCTGTCCAGGATCAGTATACGGATGCTGCGGTATTATGAAAAGCATAATCTGTTGAAGCCCCGTTATGTGGATGAGGAAAGCGGATATCGCTTTTATGCACATGAACAGATTTTCGAGGCTGCCAAAATACGGTTTCTAAGAGAAGCCGGCTTCAGTGTCGCCATGATGGAGGAAATCATGACGCAGTATGACAGTCCGCAGGAGATTCAGCGGTATTTTCAGATACGCATGAAGGAGCTGGAAGAGGAACGGCAAAGGATTTCGAATACACTGATCCGACTGGAACGGGCGCAGAAGCTGCTCGATACGGAGGATACGTTTATGAAGTATACGGTAGAAGTAAAACAAATCAAGGGAATGTATGCCGCAACCCTGCGCAGCATGATTCCCACATATGAGCGTGAGGATCTGGTATGGAAGAGGATGTACAGCATCCTTGCGGAAAAGCATCTGGATATCACCTTTGCACAACCGCAAAATGCACGGGCATATTTCTTTGATGAGGGATTTGCAGAAAAGAATGTGGATATAGAAATCGCCACGGAGGTAGTCGGCAGCTATGAGGATGTTGAGGATATCTGCTTTCGTCAGCTGAAGGATGAAACGGTTGCCAGTGTTACCTTTACCGGTGATTACAGCCAGATTACGGAGGTCTGCATGGCGATTACGATGTGGATCAAGGAAAACGGCTATGAGCTGGATGGAGCGAATTTCTGCATTTATCACAAGGGCTGGGGGCAGTGTGACAATCCAAAGGAATTTGTGACAGAAATCTGTTTTCCAATTCGTAAATAAGAAAAGAAGGTAGAAGAAAACAATCCTGTTTAAGAAGTACGCAGGATTGTTTTTTGTTGTTTCTGAAGGTATCTGTAAGGATACCTTCCATATGCATTATTTCATATACTCATCGAGGAAGTGGAAAATCTTCTGATAATACGCCTTTGGCTGTTCATACATATTGGCTCTGTGTCCGCTGTTTTCCACAATGTAGAGATCCTTCGCGGACTGACAGGCATCATATAGGCGAAATGCCATATCACAGGCACATGCACATCCTTTTCACCATGGAGAAACAGAGTTGGAAGAACCGCCTTTTCCATCTTCGGCAATGCGCTTGCCTTGCGGATGCCGAATTTCATTTTCTGTTTTACAAGGACACCCATGGAATCCAGAATCGGGAATGGAGGCATTTTATAATAGTGCGTCATCTGCCATGATAATATATCATACACCGAGGTGTATCCGCCGTCTTCAATGATACAGCGTACTGCGGCAGGCAGTTTTTCCTGCGGACAGAACAGAATTGTGTCCGCTCCCATGGAAATACCGTACAAAACGATTTCCGCCTGTGAATCCATTTCCAGAACCGCATCGATCCAGCGAAGTAAATCCTTACGCTCATTCCAGCCCAGAGATATCAAAGAGCCTTCGCTCTCTCCGTGTGCGCGTGCATCCGGGGTAAGCACATGATAGCCCTGTTCATGAAAGGCTCTTGCGACTGTCCGCATATCCTCCTTGGTGCAGGCGTAGTCATGCAAAACGATTGCCCAGCGGTGTGATGTATGGTCATGGGAAGGATAAATCATACCAACCAGCTGCAGACCGTCTTCGCTTTCTACAGATACCTTGTCAACCGCAACATTCTGTATCCATTTCTTACTGAGCAGCAGCTCCTTGTGGCGCCGTGTTTTTTGTTCATCATTCAGATCCGCGTCTGCCAGACTCAGCTGCTTCCCCTTTTTCAGTTTTTTCCGGTTTAGCGTCTGGTCAAACAGTGTCCGGCACAGAAAGAAATCGGTTGCGGCCGCAAGTGTGGACGCTGCCCCCAGCCCGGTAATGATTTTTGATTTTTTGCTCATGTTGTCAGCTCCCATCTAATTTGTTTCATTATCTATATTATATAATGAAATCTGTGAAATTACGAGCGGAAACGCTTACATATCGTATGAAAGGTACAAAAAAGTTGTTTTTAGCACGTTGCAGGCTGAGCATTCTGCAAGGGGAATTTTAAGATGGAAAGCCAGGGCGGTATCTATCATAAAAGGCAGGTCTGTAAGGTAGAAGGGGATGAGGTACACCATGGATGTCTATTGGTAAGAATGTCTTTTTATTGTGATAAGGGAAATTAAGACTGTTAATCTATCGTGCTAAAAAACAAATAGTAGTAAACATCAGGGATATTCATAATAAACGTAAGCAAGGCAGTGATATTGCAGAAATAATTATATGGATATGCAGGTGAATCTGCTGTACTCTGTATGGGATATACATAGATTCAATGCAATGAATCTATGCATTTGCAGAAACCTTATGCTTTGCTGTATGCCGTAACCTGCTGTAAGGGCTTTGTAGTTAGCGTTATTCTGCTGTCGTGGATGCTATTGATATAGAAAGCCGCCTGTGGATAATCTTTGATTCCTTCAGCTGTAGCAGGTATGGATGACTGAAAAAATCTCTTTTTCTGAATACAAAAGAAGCGATAAAAGAGAAAGGGATATTACTTGCGTAATTTATGAAAAAAACAGTTGCAATTCCAATAGAATCATATTACAATACTAAGTACCGCGGTTTCGTGGTATTTTCATGCGTGGGAGAAGGAGGCAACCCTTCATTCTGACCACTGCATAAGACTTTTTAAATATAGGAGGAATGTCTTGTGAGTAAGAAAGTTGCAAAAGTTTGTAAACTTCAGTTCCCTGCAGGGGGAGCTAGACCGGGACCTGCACTGGCTTCTGCCGGTATCAACATGCCGCAGTTCTGTACAGCATTCAATGATGCTACAAAAGAGCGTGCCGGTGATGTCGTTCCAGTTATCATTACTGCATACGAAGACAAGAGCTTTGACTTCGTAATCAAAACAACTCCGGCTGCTATGATGATCAAAAAAGCTGCTGGAATCAAAAAAGCTTCAGGAAACCAGAAAGAGATCTCTGGAAAAATCACAGTAGATCAGCTGCGTGAAATCGCAGAATACAAAATGCCAGACTTGAATGCCAATGATGTGGAAGCTGCTATGCGTATTGTCGCAGGAACTGCTAAAAACATGGGTGTTGAAGTTGAAGGTTTTGAATAAGAAAGGCGGAAAACAAAATGGCAAAATTCGGTAAAAAATATGTAGAAGCTGCTAAAAAAGTTGATCGCACAAAAACTTATTCAGTAGCCGAGGCAGTAAAATTAGCAAAAGAAACAAACATCGCTAAATTCGACGCATCTGTGAAGTTAGCTTCAAATTAAATGTGGATCCTCGTCACGCTGATCAGCAGATCCGTGGTGCGATGGTGCTTCCACACGGAACCGGTAAAACACAGAAGGTCTGTGTTATTACACAGGGACCGAAAGAGCAGGAAGCGAAAGATGCCGGTGCAGATTTCGTCGGTGGAAAAGAACTGCTGGAAGACATCCAGAAGGATGGTTCGACTTCGATGTTATCGTTGCGACTCCGAACATGATGGGTGAGCTTGGTAAGCTGGGACGTCTGTTGGGACCAAAGGCTTAATGCCAAATCCTAAGACTGGTACAGTTACCATGGATGTAGCAAAAGCTGTTGAAGATATCAAAAAGGGTAAGGTTGAATACCGTGTTGACAAAGAAGGAAATATCAACCTGATGATCGGAAAAGTAAGCTTTGACGATGAGAAGCTGGTTGACAACTTCAATGCACTGCTGAAGGTAATCTCAAAAGCACGTCCTGCGGCTGTAAAGGGTACTTACATCAAAAACCTGGTGATTTCCACTACCATGGGACCTGGTGTCAAAGTAACTGTTGAAAAATAACGATTGACAAAATCTCGTTAGCAGGTTAGAATATCAGATGTTATCAATATACCATAGACAGTAACGGCCTACGGCTTAATCATGTTACCGAGGTAAAAGTTGGATACTAAACTTTCACCCGTAGTCTGTCTATGCCTGCGGGTGTTTTTATATCACTCTTAAAGGGTATATTGTTACATATAAATTTAGGAGGTGTGAAGTTATGAACCAGGCGATTATCGATAGCAAGAAAGCGGTCGTTTCTGAAATTGCTCAGAAAATGAAAGAATCTCAGTCAACTGTTGTTGTTGAGTACCGTGGACTTAGCGTTGCCGAAGTAACCGAGTTACGTAGAAATCTGCGCGAAGAAGGTGTTGAGTTCAAGGTTTACAAAAACTCACTGGCTCAGCGTGCTGCTGTTGAAGCAGGTGCGGATGATCTTACAAAGGATCTGATCGGACCAAACGCCATCGCATTCGGTGGTGACGCAGTTGCTCCTGCGCGTGTTCTGGCAAAATTCGCTAAGAAACATGAACACTTGGTATTGAAAAGCGGAATCGTAGAAGGAAAAGTTGTTGGTGTAGATACCATTAAGGAACTGTCCAGTCTGCCGAACCGTGAAGGTATGTTATCAATGCTGTTAAGCTGTCTGCAGTCTCCAGTACGTGGATTTGCATGTGCTGTTAAGGCAGTGGCTGACGCAAAAGACGGAGGTTCTGCTGAAGAAGCAGCTCCACAGGAATAAACTTACAGGAGGAAAATGAAAATGGCAAAATTAGCACAGGAAGATATCTTAGCTACTTAGAAGAAGCTACCATCTTAGAACTTAACGAATTAGTAAAAGCAATCGAAGAAAAATTCGGTGTAACAGCTGCTGCACCAGTTGCTGTAGCTGCTGTAGCAGACGACGCTGCTGCTGCAGGACCTAGCGAAGTAACAGTAACTCTGACTGACATCGGTGGAACAAAGGTTGCTGTCATCAAGGCAGTACGTGAAATCACTGGTTTAGGTCTGGTTGACGCTAAGGGTCTGGTTGACAAGGCACCAAGTGTAATCAAGGAAAACATCAAACCAGAAGAAGCAGAAGAAATCAAGAAGAAACTGATGGACGCTGGTGCTTCTGTAGAAATCAAGTAATTCATACTTACACATTTTACAAACAACAAAAAGCCGAGAGGCTTTTTGTCACCTAAAAAGGCGGGATAACGATGGATCATTACTTTACAGATAATCGTCATTTAGCAGAAAACCGGAAGGAAATATCTTTCCGGTTTTGGTGTTTTAACGTTTCTTTTATTACTGATAACGGTGTGTTCTCCAAAGACAGTGTCGATTTTGGTACACGGGTACTGCTCAACACGCTGCATGAGCATGAGGAAGAGCTGGGAAATCAACTTCTGGACATGGGCTGCGGCTATGGTGTTGTGGGAATCGTTGCCAAAAAGCATGGCCGGATAAACAGGTTGAAATGGTGGATGTCAATCCCAGGCGGTGGAGCTTGCCAGGGATAATGCTGAAAAAAATAATATTGAGGCAAACATTCATGTATCCGATGTATATGAGCAGGTAAGTGGGAATACTTTTACTGATATCATAACAAATCCTCCGATTCGTGCCGGTAAAAACGTCATCTATAACATTTTTGAGGAGGCATGGAATCACCTTGCGGACCAGGGAACACTTTGGGTTGTGATTCGCAAACAGCAGGGAGCACGCAGCGCCGTGACGAAAATAAAAGAAGTGTTTGGAAATTGCGATATCATTCACAAGGAAAAAGGATATTTCATACTAAAAGCAAAAAAAGCATTGACAATTTGACAAACAGTTGATATTATAATAAATTGCATAATACTAAAATATTAAAATGGGTTTTTATGCCTTATTTTGATAGGTGAAACTTGTAGAAGGATGGCGTACATGGACAAAAAACAGCCTTATCGTATTGTCGCTTCCGGTAAAAAGGCAGAGCGTCGAGACTACTCAAAAGTAAGCGGGCATCTGGAACTGCCAAATCTGGTAGAAATCCAGACAGACTCCTTCGAGTGGTTCAAGAACGAAGGAATTGGGGAAGTTTTCAATGAGATTTACCCGATTCAAAACTATGGAGGAAATATCAAGCTGAAATTCGCCGGCTATGAATCGGAGAGCCGAAATTCAATGCGGAGGAATCAATGTATCGCGAATGTAATTTCGCGGCACCCTTGAAAGCCCGTATGGAGCTTGAAATTACAGATAACACAACTGGTGAGGTTATCAACAAGTGGGAGGATGTCTTCCTTGGGGACTTCCCGCTGATGACGGAAACCGGTACCTTTATTATCAATGGAGCGGAGCGTGTCATCGTTTCGCAGATTGTGCGTTCCCCGGGTGCGTACTTTTCCACTGGTTATGAAGAAAAAACAGGGAAGGAATCCTTTGCCTGCGAATTGATTCCAAGCCGTGGAACATGGCTGGAGTTTCTGACAGAAGTGAAAAAGGCGTCTACAGGACGTGTTTTAAACATGAGCATTGACCGGAAACGTAAAATGCTGTCTTCTATTCTGTTCAAAGCGATCGGTATGTCTGTGGATTTGGACAGAAGTGAGGATGCACATGACACGATGCAGATCAAAACCTTCCTGAAGGCTATGGGAAGAGATATCGTGGAAAATGTAGCGATTGATGATGAAGATCGCGAGTTCATGAATCTGTACCTTACATTATATGCATCCTTCTTCGGCAAATACGAGGAAATTGAAAACACGCTGATGGCAGATAAGGTCAAGACAACACAGGAGGCGTTGCTGTCCATTTACGAAAACCAGCGTTCTGATGAAATCCCTACACTGGATGGTTCCATTACGTTAATGAATGCGAAATTCTTCGATCCGCGCCGTTACGATCTGACAAAGGCCGGACGTTATAAGCTGCGTAAAAAGCTAAACGCGATCAACCGTGTTGATAAGCACCACCTTGCGCAGGATATTCTGGATGCGGATGGATCTGTATTCATGCCAAGTGGTACGATGGTCAACCGCGATGAGCGAAATGCACTTCGCAAAGAGCTGGAAAAAGGTATGCATGTCAATGCATTCCCGTTCAATCCACTGTTCAATCATCCGGATAAGGTATCTGTACCAAGCAGCAATCACCTTGGTCTTGTCGGACGTGTTCTGGCGGGCGATGTGGAGCTGGAAGACGGTACGCTGTATGAAGGAAGCATTCTGAGTGAGCAGGATGTGGAAGCAATCGTCAAGGGTGTGGAAAAGGTAGCTGTACATGGCGGTATCATCGCCAAGAAGGTTGCTTTAACAAGCGCTAACGTGAATGCCGTATTGAACTACGGACAGAGAATGTACGCGTTTGCCCGTTTGACGGACGCAAATGGAGAAGATGTAGTCAACGAGGAAGGCGATTTCTTCGTGGATGGCTATACTCCTCGCCACAAGCCGGAAGCACTCAGTGTGACTGCCGTAGATGAAATCAAAGCAAAAGTTAACAACGGTGCTGTATTATATGCATGGCTGGTCGGAGCTGCGATTCAGGAAATCCTGATCCGTGACCACGACGGTGCAGTTGTGAAGGTTATGGGAAATGACCCGTATGCTGACAAGCACACCATTACTATTTCCGATATGTATGCATTCTATGCCTACAATCTGAACAATATGGAAGGTGTTGGAGATACCGATGATATCGATATGCTGGGTAACCGTCGTATCCGTTCCGTCGGAGAGCTGATTCAGAATCAGTTCCGTATCGGTTTAAGCCGTATGGAGCGTGTGGTTAAGGAACGTATGTCCATTGCGGATATCGCGACCCTGACGCCGAAGAAGCTGACCAATATCCGTCCGCTGACAGCGGCAATCAAGGAGTTCTTCTCTTCTTCTCAGCTGTCTCAGTTCATGGATCAGCAGAATCCGCTTGCTGAGCTGACAAACAAGCGTCGTATTTCCGCATTGGTCCTGGTGGTATCACCCGTGACCGTGCGAGCTACGAGGTTCGTGACGTTCACAGCTCTCACTATGGGCGTATCTGTCCGATCGAGACACCGGAAGGTCCAAACATCGGTCTGATTTCCAATCTGACAACGTATGGAAAAATCAATGAATACGGCTTCATTCAGACTCCGTACCGTATCGTAAATGCGGATGGAACTGTACAGGAAGAGGCACTTTACCTGTCTGCGGATGAAGAAGCTGATTATGTAATCGCACAGGCCAACGAGGTTGTGGAAGGCCGTCTGATCAACGAGCATGTCGTAGCACGTAAAGCCGGAGATACCATCATCGCAAGACGTGAAGAGGTAGAGCTGACCGACGTTTCTCCGAAACAGATCGTATCCGTTGCGACTGCCTGTGTACCGTTCCTGGAAAACGATGATGCTTCCCGTGCCCTCATGGGTGCGAACATGCAGCGTCAGGCCGTCCCTCTGCTGCAGCCGCATTCCCCGTATGTCGGGACCGGTGTAGAGTTCAAAATTGCAAAGGACTCCGGTGTCGGTATCGTCGCAAGAGAAAACGGTGTCGTGGAGTATGTTGACTCCCAGAGAATCATCGTCAGCGAAAACGATGGAAACCGCAGAGAATACCGTCTGCGTAAATTCCAGCGTTCCAACAACGGAACCAACATCAACCAGAGCCCGATCATTTCCAAGGGAGAACGTATCGAGAAGGGTGATATCCTTGCCGATGGTCCATCCATGGAACGCGGCGAGCTGGCACTTGGACAAAACGTAACCATCGCCTATATGACATGGTACGGATATAACTACGAGGATGCCATCATCATGAGTGAACGTCTGGTTCGCGATGATGTGTATACCTCCATTCATATTGAAGAATACGACATTGACTGCGTGAAACAAAGCTGGGGCCTGAAGAAATCACCCGCGATATTCCTAACGTGAGTGAAAACGCATGCCGTAATCTGGACAGCCGTGGTATCATCATGTCGGTGCAGAGGTTATGGAAGGCGATATTCTGGTCGGTAAGGTAACGCCGAAGGGGCAGAGCGAAATCTCTCCTGAGGAAAAACTGCTGCTGGCGATATTCGGTGAGAAATCACGTGAGGTACGTGACAACTCTTTGAAGGTACCGCATGGTGGTGCCGGAATCGTTCACTCCATCCGCGTCTTCAAAAGAAGCGAAGGACACGATCTGCCGCCTGGAGTCAATGAAACAGTAAAAGTATACATCGTTCAGAAACGTAAGATTTCTGAGGGTGACAAAATGGCCGGACGTCACGGTAACAAGGGTGTCATCTCCAAGATTCTTCCTGTAGAGGATATGCCTTACATGCCGGATGGAACACCGATTGATATCATGCTGAACCGTTTGGTGTGCCTTCCCGTATGAACATCGGTCAGGTACTGGAAATCCATCTGGGATATGCTGCCAAGAAGCTGGGAGTGAAATTCTCCACACCGGTATTCGATGGTATCAACAACACCGAGCTGAGCGATATCATGAAGGAAGCGGAAATGACCGTGGATGGTAAACAGGTACTGTATGACGGCCGTACCGGGGAACCGTTTGATGAACGTATTTCCGTCGGCGTCATGTACATGATCAAGCTGGCCCACATGGTTGACGATAAGCTGCATGCCCGTGCAACCGGACCATACTCTCTGGTAACTCAGCAGCCGTTGGGTGGTAAGGCACAAAACGGTGTCAGAGATTCGGTGAGATGGAGGTCTGGGCACTGGAGGCTTATGGTGCCGCTCATACACTGCAGGAAATCCTGACAGTGAAATCCGATGATATCGTTGGTCGTACAAAGACCTATGAAGCAATCATCAAGGGAAAAGATATTCCGGAACCGGGTATCCCGGAATCCTTCCGCGTATTGAAGCACGAGCTGCAGGCTCTTGCCATTGACGTGAAGATGCTGGATGAAGACGGTAACGAAGTAGATATCAGCAAGGAGGATAACAGCGAAGCAGCTGCAACTCTGCCTCCGATTCCTGCCGCTGAGCCTGTCGGTGAGGAAGACATCAATGATCTGGAAGTAGAAGAGGAAGATGCTGTCGCAGATGACGAATCCGAAGATGAAATTCTTCTGGATGACGATGCAGAGGCTGATGACTTCATAGAAGATGAAGACATTGAGCTGAGCGATGATGAAAACGAAGAGGAGGCGTAAGTAAATGAGTGTTAATAATTTTGCCTCAATTCAGGTAAGCCTGGCTTCACCTGATAGAATCCACGAATGGAGTCATGGTGAAGTAAAGAAACCAGAGACGATCAACTACCGTTCTCAGAAGCCTGAAAGAGATGGATTGTTCTGTGAAAGAATTTTCGGACCGAGCAAGGACTGGGAATGTTACTGTGGAAAATATAAGAAGGTACGCTACAAGGGGGTTGTCTGTGACCGCTGTGGTGTAGAAATTACAAAATCCAGCGTTCGTCGTGAACGTATGGGACACATTGAGCTTGCGGCTCCGGTTGCGCACATCTGGTATCTGCGCGGTATTCCAAGCCGTATGGCACTGCTGTTGGATGTAACACCGAAGCAGCTGGAAGAGGTTGTGTACTTCGTGTCCTGGATTGTAACAGATCCTAAGGATACAAAGCTGGAATACAAGCAGGTGCTCTCTGAACGTGAGTACCGCGAAAATATGGCAATTTACGGTCCGGGCAGCTTTACTGCCCAGACTGGTGCCGAGGCTGCGCTGACGCTGCTGACAGAGGTTGACCTGGAGGCTGAATTCAAGCATATTCAGGATGCACTGGAGTCTGCACAGGGTGAAAAGCGTAAAAAGCTGATCAAGCGTCTGGATACCGTAGAAGCCTTCCGTAACTCCGACAATAAGCCGGAATGGATGGTAATGACGGTAATTCCGGTAATCCCGCCTGATCTGCGTCCGATGCTGCAGCTGGACGGCGGACGTTTTGCGACAAGTGATCTGAATGATCTGTATCGCCGTGTCATCACACGTAACAACCGTCTGAAAAAGCTGCTGGAGCTGGGAACCCCGGCTATCATCGTACAGAATGAGAAGCGAATGCTGCAGGAAGCGGTGGATGCGCTGATTGATAACGGACGTCGTTCCAAACCGATCACCGGAGCCGGTGGACGTGCATTAAAATCTCTGTCACATTCCTTAAAGGGAAAACAGGGACGTTTCCGTCAGAACCTGCTCGGTAAGCGTGTTGACTTCTCCGGTCGTTCTGTTATCGCGGTCGGACCGGATTTGAAAATGTATCAGTGCGGTCTGCCTCGTGAAATGCAATTCAGCTGTTCAAGCCGTTTGTCATCAATGAAATCGTAAATAAAGAAATCGCAAGCAATCCAAAAACTGCGGAGAAGCTGATCGATCGTCAGGATCCACGTATCTGGGATATTGTGGAAAGTGTCATTGACGCTATCCGGTTCTGATGAACCGTGCGCCTACACTGCACCGTCTGGGTATCCAGGCCTTCAAACCGAAGCTGGTAGAAGGACGTGCCATGCGTCTGCATCCACTGGTATGTACTGCCTTCAACGCCGACTTTGACGGTGACCAGATGGCTGTTCACGTACCGTTGAGTGAAGAAGCAAGAGCCGAAGCACTTGTCATGATGCTTGGTAGCAACAACATCCTTGGTCCAAAGGATGGAAAGCCAATCGTTACACCTGGTCAGGACATGGTCATGGGGAACTTCTATCTGACGATGGAGGAAACCGCAGAGGAATTCTATCAGGAGGCTGATCGCTATAATGCGGTTGATTGCCCGAAATCCGCTGCGATCTGGACCCGCTATGGTGATAATGAGGGACATGTGTTTGGCAGCATCAATGAAATCCTGATGGCATATCAGACACAGCAGATTCATCTGCACTCCCGTATTGCGATTCCTGCACGTGCATTAAAGAAAGAAAGCTTTACAGAAGAACAAAATAAGAAATACCTGCTGACGACCGTTGGTAAGGTAATCTTCAACAATATGTTCCCAACCGACTTCCCGTTCCTGAACGAAGTCAGTGCGGAAAACTTTGTCGCAACACCGGAGCGTTTCTTCCTGGAGATGGGAAAAGACGTGAAGGAGGCAATCAAGTCCATGCCGGTAACCGCGGCTTTCAAAAAGAAGGACCTCGGTAAAATCATCGGTGAAATCTTTAAACGCTATTCCACAGAGAAAACAAGTGAGATCCTTGACCAGATCAAGGATATGGGATTCCAGTATTCCACCGTTGCCGGTGTTACCGTATCCCTGTCCGATATCGAGGTCGCACCTCACAAGGAAGAGCATGTGGAATATGGTAAACAGAAGGCCGAAGAGCTGAAAACACTGCGTAAAAAGGGTAAGCTTACCATGATGGAGTGGGAGCGTCACCTGAATAAGCTGTGGGCGGATGTCAAGGATGATATCGCCGAGGAGCTGCTGGGAAACCTTCCTCGTAAAAATCCAATCAGTATGATGCGCGTTCCGGTGCCCGTGGTAATACCTCCAACTTTACACAGCTGGCTGGTATGCGTGGTCTGATGGCAAAGCCAAACCAGTCCAAATCTGCCAAGGGTGAATATGTGCCTACCATCATAGAGGTTCCGATCTACTCCTGTTTCCGTGAGGGTCTGAATGTGTCCGAATTCTTTATCTCCACACACGGTGTGCGTAAAGGTCTGACCGATACCGCCCTGAAAACAGCTGAGTCTGGATATCTGACACGTCGTCTGGTTGACGTAGCACAGGATGTTATCGTTAAGCAGGAGGACTGTGGAACGGATAAGGGCTACTGTGGAAGCAATCGTTGACCGTAAGACAAATACGATCATCGAGAGTCTGTTTGACCGTCTGGTAGGACGTTACAGCAAGCAGGAAATCACAGATCCGAAGACCGGAGAGGTCATTCTGGAAAGTGATGAATTTATTACCGATGCACTTGCACAGAAGGTTGTGGATGCCGGTGTTGAGGGAATGTATATCCGTAGTGCGTTTACTTGTAAATCCATCTATGGTGTATGTAAGAAATGTTACGGACGCAACATGGCGACCGGCAAGGATGTTGAAGTCGGAGAAGCTGTCGGAATCATGGCTGCCCAGTCTATCGGTGAGCCAGGTACGCAGCTGACCATGCGTACCTTCCATACCGGTGGTGTGGCAAGTGCCGACGGTGGAGATATCACACAGGGTCTTCCTCGTGTCGAGGAGCTGTTTGAGGCTCGTTGTCCGAAGGGTGTTGCCGTACTGGCACAGATCACAGGTGAAATCACCGATGTTCATCAGATTGATACAGGATATGAGGTTACCGTATCCAATGATAAAGAAAGCATTGTCCACAAGGTTACCCTGATCCAGGCAATTCGTCCTTGGATGAAGGTGGGAGCACATGTGGAAGCCGGTGACAAGATTACCGAGGGTCAGGTTGATCCGAAGGAGCTTTTAAAGGTTGCCGGTGTACGTCAGGTACAGAACTACATTCTGAAGGAAGTCAAGAAGGTTTATCAGAGTCAGGGTATTGAAATCAGTGACAAGCACGTTGAGGTTATGATTCGTCAGATGCTTCGCAAGGTTGTCGTACTGGAAGGTAACGATACACACCTGAACCCTGGTGTTCAGATTTCCCTGACGGAAATTACGAAGATCAACCGTAAGGCACTGCTGAGCGGTCAGGTGCCGGCTACCTTCAAACCGGTATTGCTGGGTATATCCAAGGCGTCTGTTGAAACTGATTCCTTCCTGTCTGCCGCATCCTTCCAGGAAACCACAAAGGTTCTGACCGATGCCGCAATCAAGGGTAAAAAGGATTACCTGATTGGTCTGAAGGAGAACGTTATCATCGGTAAGCTGATTCCTGCCGGAACCGGTGTAGGCGATGAGCGTCCAATGAATCTGATTATCGGAGAAAAGGCAAAAGAACTGAAGGAAATCCGTGAGGAGCGCAACCATAAGGAAGACGATGACAACTTATGGCATACGTGCCTGCCGGTCCGGAACGTCTGACCACTGAGATGGTTCAGCAGATCATGGACGGTGAGGATACCACCCTGGAACAGCCTGCTGTAGAAGTACAGGAATAACATAAAAAACATGTAGTAGTGGTGCTATGCCATACTGCATGTTTTTTCTTATCATTTAAAAAGAATATAGAATGAAATATCATATAAAGCAGAATGATTTTACAAATAGTCTTGAAAAAGGCCTGTATTCTGTTATATAATCTTCAATGGATATGCAGCAGTGGCAGAGTTTGGTTTAATGCACCGGTTTCGAAAACCGGCGTGTCATTGACACCGGAGGTTCAAATCCTTCTGCTGCGCCAGAAAAAGATACAGGTATATTTACATCCCAGAGGCAAACGTAGACTTTGCGATGCTTTTATACCTTTTTATATGCTAGTTTAAAGAGGTAATTATGGCAGGATTATAAATAACTTTATTATGCAAAAATGCAGAGAAGGGGAAGCTATGATAAAATTCTTAAGTAGGTTTTGTAGGATTCTAACATTTTCTCAACAAGCTGATCTACCGTATCAAAAGCATTATGCTGTGAACGTATCAAACGATTATGGTTCAGTATGGAAGCCGATTGATTAAAATGAATATTTTGTCAAAAAACATAAGGAATGTTATTATCTGGTATTTTATCTTTATTTTTGCTACATGGTTTTTCCTGTCACTAACTCTGTTGAATGCATTTGATTTTCTAATATGGTATATCTCCATTATATCGTTGGCTTTACTTATCGCCATAAGTATTATAGTTTGTGAACTCTTCAAAGCTTTGCAAGCTATGAATGAAAAGTAATTATACAAATATGTGAAGATGGTTTTAATTTTCTTTCATAAATGTACTTAGTTAAGTGAGAGTAGAGTGGTCTGGTTTGGTATAAATTATGAAGGCTGATGTCTCATTGACACAAGTGATTGAAAAAGACGATCAAATTAAAGGGGGTTAGCCTTGCTTGATCGTCTTTTATTGTGCCGAGATTAACAGCTTTGATTATCTTTTGTGATAAGAAAACGTAGAATCAAGCAATTCGTTGGCGCATATGCAAATAGGGTTTCATAATCCGTGTTCTTTGGATCATTCTGCAGCTTTGTTAATTCATGCGCCACTGAATTGTAGAATGCATCATACTTTTTCCAAAATTTCTTTTTCTGAATCATTCTTATATTAAAAGACCAGAATCCAACATTCTCTGTTGTCATTTCTCTGATCTTACTTTTTTTTGTCAACTTCTTACCTAATGGCATGTTGAATACAACCGGACGTTTTTTATACGTTTATTAATTCCTATAAATCCTTTGTAACTGTTTTAAGCATCGACAAATTGATCCTCAATACTCTGCAGATGCTCCTCATCCTCAACCGGTTCCCATGATTGACTGAAATCTACCTCTTTAAACAATGCGGCAAGTCCTGTAATCTGCTTTAATCTCAGTATTTCATCACGGTCCATACCCAAATGCTTTGCAATCCATGCATCTGAACGTCCAAGCTCATGTAATTCCTTAACAATGTTACTCATCAAATCCACATCGTGACTACCTCTTGCTCGATTGTGCCGTATGGTACTGGCCATACGCTGGTCAAGCGGCTTATTGATTACTGAAACCGGTAAAACCCCCTTCTCACGCTCATAGATATCCGGGTATTCCTTCATGATGCGATATCTGTGAAAGCCGTCAACAATGATATAATGATCGCTAGCCTCATCGTAATAGCATACGATTGGCATGGTGTAGCCGTCGGCCTTTATACTGTCATACAATAATTTCATTTCAGGTGGCGCAACGGCATTCGGGTTATAATCATTCGGTATGATTTTTTCTATTGGAACTGCACGTATTTGATAAACCGGACTCTTACTCATCATCTAAACCTCCGTACCCTTGTATTTTTCTTTTAAATGATCCAGTCGTCTCTGCTGTTCCCGTGTTAATCCAAACCCCATGGAACGGCAGATATGGTCATTCTTTAAAATGCAGAAGCACATACGCTTCCAACTGGGGATATCCTTTGTGGATTTTATATCGTCGGTATCATCCGGTATACGATCCAGAAATATGATTCTGGAATTTTAAAAATTGTATAATTGGATACCCCGTTTCGCTTTATGTGATAGCCATGCTCCTTTAGCTCTTCGATTGTTTCTTCCTCAAGCCCTCCTCCTACCGTATGCCAGAAGGTTATCGACTTATTGAATTTTTCAATATAGTTTTGCCGCAGCCGTTTGGGAAGTGTTGCCAACAAGAACATTGTATACGATTTCCAGGTATGTCCCTCCGGCAGTTTTATGGTTCGATATCCGACTGCCTTTGTTTTGGCATAGATTGCCGCAAAATTCGCTCCCTGAACACGTCCCAGCAGCTTCACCCACATCTGTGGATCAATCACGCGATATAGATTCAATGATTCCTTAGCATAATCCTGAAATGGAGAAGCCACCCGCATTTGTGAAATTGTCAATCCCGCCTTGTAATACAAATCATACAGACTGTTATAGCTATATCCGAACTTATAATAGGGCATGCCATATATCCTCGACTGACCAAGTCATACAGAGGCGAACCTGTCCAAACCTCCTTGAATTGCTGTGTAATCCAGCATTTGCCTTTATAGCTGTGCTTTTTATTAACAAAACCGCTGTAACGCTGCATAGACTCATCAGCACGCAGACCCAGCAGACAAATCGTTTTTTTTGTTATCATGCACACTGCGATACCATCTGCCGAATTGCTTGGCCAGATCCTCCTGATGCATTTTATAGTGATATGTCGTTACAGGATTATTTTTCAGGTTAATGACATAATCATATTCAGGCATTGGCCGTACCCATAATGTCTCTTTTTTATCATCCCATGGATACCAGTACATTTCAAAGCTGCTTAACGCTGTTCTTGTTGCCATTGGTAGGCAAAGCCAATACAATTCCACCCCGGGGCGTTTTTCCAGCATCCTGAACGTTTCTTCTACATACTCCGTAGTAGCACGGTACTGAGCTTCGAAATCCTGGTGAAATACACCGATGGATGTCGAGGGATAAAATTTATCTCGGAAGTCCAAAAGAATATTCAGCAGCAGTCCGCTGTCCTTTCCACCCGAAAAAGACACATATACGACATCAAATTCATGAAATATAAAGTGGAGACGCTCCAATAAGACCTGATATACATTTTGTTGCAAATATCGTTTTTTCATAAGCTATTTTGTTTACACAGCAATATTTCATTACAGGATTCGAAGAATAAACCACAGATACAAATATCAGTATGCAGAGAATCACACAAGATCACGTTCATGCCAATTCCTGAAATAAAAAACATAAAGGGTATTGCAGGCCCTGCAAAAAATCTGATTCGGCATATGATATCAGGAAAGCGATTGCCATGTAAAAGATGTCTCCCTCCCTTTCGATCAAGCATTTATAATTTGTCTTATTCAATGATTTGTATAATGATTTCTTCTGTTTCTAAAGCTCGCAGTGATAAATACCGATTATATAAAACAAATTATGTAATATTATAGCACTGATGGAAAAAATTGTATAGATAACGCCCCGGATATTCACATAAGTAGACATAAATATAATTACATTCACGACGCAACTACTGCGAATCCTGCAGAAAACATAAGCGATAACAGGGGGGATCTATCATAGTGCGGATTTTCCTGATGTATGGAAATTCTGTAATTCTCTCAAGGATCGATCGTTGAATAGCTGCAAAAGGAAGCCTTATAAATGAATAGGAAAATACCTTTTCCAGTGTTTTATTCAAAACGAGAACAAAGGTATGCGGCAGCTGCTGGCATACAGAATGCTCCGTTTACGAAAGGGGGGAATGCCACGTATAGCTTTTTGTTCTCTTTTCAGATTATTTTGAAAATAGAATCAAGGAAATTCAATAGGCGGTAGTGGTGAATAAAATACACCTTTCACATAGCATAAGGAGAAGGTGAGGTGAAAATCTATGAATGAACACTATCCTTTTGTATTGCCACCGCTTCCGTATCGGTATTATGCACTGGAGCCGTATCTGGAGGAACAGACCATTCGCATTCATCACGATACACTTTTTCAGGGATATGTTGACAGATTAAATGCAGCTCTCCAGAAATATCCACGCTTTCAACGCTGGAATCTGGAACGGCTGATCGTAGACAATGATCGTCTGCCTGTGGAAATACGAACTACGGTATATAATAATGCAGGCGGTGTATATAACCATGATGCCTACTTGCAGCCATGACGCCCAAGTATCGCCGGCCGAGTAACTATATGCGTAATGTTCTGGAGGAATCTTTTGGCTCTTTTGAGAATTTCAAGGAACAAATGCTGAATGCAGGACTGCGTGTGTTTGGTTCCGGCTGGGCATGGCTGGTACAAGATCGCGGTACTAAACTGCGTATCGTTACAACAAAGAATCAGGATACGCCGCTGCCACAGGGACTTGTACACTGCTGCCGCTGGATGTCTGGGAGCATTCCTACTTTCTGCAATATTACAGTGAACGCGCTGCCTATATCAAAAACTGGTTCGCGCTGATTGATTGGAGCTATGTGGAAAAACGTTATTTAAATGAGCATTCATAAAGACCTGCACGGGTCTTTTTTCGTTTCCGGCGAAGCAGGTACCTTATGAGTGGCTCAATCAGAAAAGCTGATTTGGCACAACTCCGGAAGTATGATAAAATCGTTATAAGTATACGAAATTCGCAAAACATATAAGTAGAAAGCAGGAGGATATCGAATGGGAAAAAAGAAAGACAGCTATATGCATGTGTTTACACAGCCCACTAAAGACTGGATCAGCCATACCTTCGCTGCACCAACCGCTGTACAGCAGGAAGCATGGCCTGTAATTGCGGAAGGCGGCTCTGTTTTGATCAGCGCTCCGACCGGAACAGGAAAAACACTCTCTGCCTTTCTGGTTTTTATCGATAAGCTGCAGGCATTGGCTCATCAGGGAAAACTGAAGGATCAGCTGTACCTGATTTACGTATCTCCCTTGAAATCACTCGCACAGGATATTCGTGAAAATCTGAATAAGCTTATCTGGTATTGCACAGGAACAAAACGGGCAAGGCGCAGCGAATATCACAATAGGCATACGTACCGGTGATACACCGCAAAGAGATCGGCAGAGAATGATTAAGCATCCTCCTCATATTTTGATTATTACACCGGAGTCTCTGTTTTTAATGCTGACTGGCACCGGAGGTCAAACGATATTGCATACGGCAGAGGCATTGATCATCGATGAGCTGCATGCCCTCATTGACACCAAACGAGGTGCGCATCTCATGCTTTCCATAGCCAGGCTGGAAAAGCTATGTAAACGAAAGCTGCAGCGCATTGGCCTGTCAGCAACAATTGAGCCGCTGCAGACAGCCGCTGACTACCTGTCTCTGGATACCGTAAGCATGATCGCTCCCAGTATGCAGAAGCAAATACATATCGAGGTGAACGGCTTGACTCCTGCGCTGGGCAGAAGAAAGGATCCGGTCTGGGAGGAGCTCGCAGAAAGTGTTTATGCAAAATGCCTGGAAAGCAGAAGTGTCATCGCATTTTCAGAGGGACGCAGATATGCTGAAAAGCTGGCCTATTATGTAAACCAGCTTGGCGGTGAGGACTTTGCGCGTGTACATCACGGCAGTATGTCAAAGGAACAGCGTTTAGAGGTAGAGGCATCCCTGAGAAACGGTACACTTCGTCTGCTCTGCGCCACCTCCTCCATGGAACTGGGGATTGATGTGGGAAGTATCGATCAGGTTTTACAGATTGGCTGCCCACGCTCGATCTCCAGTACGATGCAGCGTCTTGGACGTGCCGGTCACAATCCCGGTCAAACCAGCTATATGTTTATGTACCCAAGAACCTCACAGGAAACACTGTTTTGCGGTATGAGTGCAGCTGTTGCGAAAGCCGGCGGTATTGAGCAGGCATCCCCGCCGAAGAAATGTCTGGATGTTCTGGCACAGCATCTCGTCTCCATGGCCGCAATCGCAAGCAGTTCCCATACGGAGCTTGAAAGAAAATGGCATCTTACCGGGATCGCCTATACGATTGACGATGTCATGGAGCTTTTGCAAAGCACCTACACCTTCCAGGATGTCAGCAAACAGGAGGTAACCGGTATTTTATGCATGCTGGCTGGGGATTTTGAGCATAAAAGAGAGGTTCCGGTTCGCCCGCGCATACTTTATGACCGATTACACGGATGTGTTCTTGCGGAAGCCTACAGCAGAATGCTCGCTGTCGCTGCAGGGGGAACTATCCCGGATAAAGGACTGTATGCGGCAAAAACTGAGGATGGTGTTAAGTCGGAGAGCTTGATGAGGAATTTGTCTATGAAACCCGTCTGGGTGATTGCTTTATGCTGGGGGCGAATGCCTGGCAGGTTGTCGGAATGGATAGAGACAGTGTGGTCGTGACGCCAACCTATCCGCAGGGGGCTCGTCTGCCCTTTTGGAAAGGGGAAATCAAGGGGCGGAGTCTGAAAACAAGTCTGGCCTTTGGCACTATTATGAGGAAGCTGTCAGAGGCATATCGTCAAAATACACTGCAACAGGAATTACAGACGCTGGGGCTGGATGCTGCAGCAGTCGAAAATACGAGCGAGTTTCTAAAACGGCAGATCAAGGCAACCAAAATCCTGCCGGATGATCAGACGATTCTGATTGAGCATTTTAGAGATTCCTCCGGAAGTCCGCAGGCTATGCTGCATACCATGTTCGGTCGAAGAATCAATGCTCCTCTTGCCCTGCTTCTGCAGGACGCTGCTCAGAGAGTGACCGGGACGCATATCGGAAGTGTGGATGAAGAAGACGGTATTCTTTTATATTCCTATGGTGAAGGGAAAATTGAAGAAGGGCTGCTGTATAATATCAATCCGGAAGCAGCTTCGAAAATTCTGGAAATCATGCTTCCACTGACACCTGTTTTCAGTATGAATTTCCGCTATAATGCTGCACGTGCTCTCATGATGGGAATGCGTAGAAACAAAAGACAGCCATTGTGGATGCAGCGGCTTCGCAGTACGGAAATGCTGGAAGCACTGCTGCAGGAGGAACATCATCCTCTGATTATGGAAACCAAACGCGAATGTATGGAGGATCAGTGGGATTTAAAGGGATTACTGGAAATTCTATATGCAATTCGCAGCGGGGATATCCATGTGCATGAACTGCAGCTGGACACGCCTTCCCCGTTATCACTGCCACTGCAGTGGCGTGTGGAAGCTGCTGAAATGTATGAATATACACCAACAACACCGGGGATCCAGCAGGCAGTATATGAAGAATTACAGCAAATGGAACAAATAAAGCCTTCCCTGGAGGCACTAAAGCATATGGGGAAGCGGAAAAAGACGATGCAATCTGCCAATGAGCTGCATACGCTGCTTATGATGGAAGGGGATATGACAGCACAGGAAATTAAGGCTGCATGTACGGACGAAATGGATGTTAAACATGCGGAAGGTCGGATAGCGGACTGGCTGCATGAACTGACCTCTCAGGAATTGATCACCTACATAGAACCCGGTCTCTGGATCGCCGCAGAACAGCGCGAGGAGTATAAGCAGGCACTGCTGGGGCATAAGTCTGAAGCCGGAATGCATATCATACGCCGCATGCTGTACTATCGGCAGGCACAGACGCTAAAGCAGCTGCAGGAGCGATATCTTGCGCAGGAGGAAGCTGTACAATTCTGGTTGCAGCAGCTTTGTTCGGAAAAAGAAGTCATCGAGGATGGTGGCTGCTATTATCATTCCAGACAATATGAACGTGCAAGAAAACAAACAATCCGCAATTTACGCATTCAAGCTGTAACACAGCCATCTCATCACTATGCCGCTCTCCTTGTGAGCCGTGTTTTTCACAATGCCCCTGTCAAAGATCAGCTGAAGGATACACTGGCTCTATTCTGTAATCAGAAACATGCAGCCTCATTATGGGAAACGGTTTTATTGCCATCCCGTATAAGCGGCTATCAGCGGAGCTGCTGGATCAGGAGCTGGCACAGGGAGAATATTTCTGGAAGCTGCATCCCGATGGCATGCTGAGCTTTCATCGTTACGAGGATATCGACTGGGAACAATCCACAGCTGCTGTAAACGACGGCAGCAGGGAAATGCAGACAGAGGACACGCAGGAGCAGCGGATTTATCAACGACTCAAAATTCAGGGAGCAAGCTTTCTGCATGCACTCAATCGTATACCGCAGGCTGGAGATGTGCATGCTAATCTGCTGCGGCTTGCAGAGCAGGGCCTTGTCTGTGCGGACAGCTTTACGCCGGTGCGACAATGGCTGAATCGAAAGAAAATGAAAAAGGCAACCACTAAGCAGCAGCTCCATGCCAGAGCTTATGCGATGTCGTCCGGAAGGTGGGATATACTACGCCCGTTAAAGTCGATCCCGGAAGAGGCGCTGATTCAGGCATGCTTTCAAGAATACGGTATTGTATGCAGAGAAACCTTTCGCATATTCCTACAACAGCTGGAACAGGAACAGGATTTCAGCTGGCGGGATGCTTTGCATCTGCTTAGTATCTGGGAATTCACCGGCCGTGTACGCAGAGGCTATTTTGTAAAAGGGATGTCCGGTGCGCAATTTATAAGAAAGCAGGAATATGAAGGCAGTATGCATATTCTGGCTCATCCAAAGCAACAAATCTGCTGGTTGAATGCTCAGGATCCTATGCAGCCATGGGGGAAGCTATTGGAGCATAAGGATTCTGCGGCCTTTATGAATATAGCAGGAACTGCGGTGGCTCTGGCAGGAGGAACTGCTATCATGGTTTTTGAACGTCAGGGAACTGTTTTAAAAAATTTTTGATATAAGCCTGGCTGAAGAAGCACTGCATGTCTTTGTTCAGACGTATCGTGAGCAACGGATTTATCCTGATAAAAAACGTCTGCTTGTGAAAGAGTATCCAAAAGCAGCTGCAGCGCTGTTGGAAAGGGCTGGGTTTTATAAAGATATGCTGGATTATATGCTGTATCGTTAAATACATATATATAATGAAAAAAAGCAGGCTTGCTGAATGCGCATTGCTGTCTATAAAAAGGAAATTTAAAATACATTGACCCGCGCAATCTTTTGGATTTCCTTTTTTCATATCGAAATGATTTGATACTTCTTTTTCGGTGATAACGCAGCTGGGGATACAGAAGAGAAAGAAAAGGGATGGAGGAGAAAACCTGCAAGCCAAGGTTAATGTATTTCAGATAGATACCGATACAAGGAAGATGTTATCATTCGTATATATTAAAGAATGGTAGCGAATAGAAGCTGCACTTGGTATGTGAATCACAGTAACAGTATTTGTCACATGCGAGTGTCTGGTAAGGCGCTTCCTTGTCATAATTGCATGATTGTGATGTCTGTATATGTGCTATGATTGGAGGAGAATGCTCCTTACTCATTTTTGATTACAGAAGAAACGCTGTATTAGCTGCTGACCTATGAATGTAGGAAGGAAATGAAGTACAATAGCATGCAGGAGCTGGAAAGCACATAAACAGGTGTAAAAGAAGAAAAGGTCTGTTATAGGTAAGGATCTATAAAGAAATAGGCGATAAATTGAAAAAATGTTACATTCATAGCGGTTTAAAATAAAAAGGACAAAAAAATATAAAAAAAGAGTAGAAAATCGTTGACAATCATCCTTAAAAGAGGTATTATATACAGGCACCGAACGAAACAGCGGCGCACGAAATAGAAATTTCGGTCTTTGAAAACTGAACAGGAAACGTCAATTATTTGAGAAAACAATATTCTCGGTATAACGATAACAAAAATGAAATTCAAACGCAAGTCATGCGTTAG
>ENA-OQCK01000388-OQCK01000388.1-human-gut-metagenome-genome-assembly--contig:-NODE-388-length-24935-cov-3.506369_pt1 | contig 24935 bp, 29 predicted proteins | sample MGYA00242498_ERZ504578 | MGnify/ENA primary metagenome ERZ504578 (study PRJEB26092, sample SAMD00036229) | human gut metagenome | host: Homo sapiens | study: EMG produced TPA metagenomics assembly of...
AGTGATGATAACCGCAGGACCTACTTATGAGAAGATAGACCGGTGCGCTTCATCGGCAACTATTCTTCCGGCAAGATGGGACTTGCCCTGGCAGATGAATGTACCGCCAGAGGGGCCAAGGTGATACTGATTGCCGGTCCGGTGCAGCAAGGCACTTACTTCCCGATGCACCAGTACCATGCGGTAGAGTCGGCGCAGGAGATGTTCGAGCTGCATCCGCCGCCTTTGTCCATGCCGATGCCGCCATCTTGACGGCTGCCGTGGCAGACTACACCCCCGAACAAGTGGCGGATGAGAAAATCAAGCGCGAAAAGACCGGGGAGATGAGTTTGAACTTGAAACCTACCCGCGACATAGCCGCTTTCTTAGGCAATCTGAAGAACGATGCGGAGCACTGTCAACGCCTCCTCATAGCTTTGCCCTTGAGACTCATAACGAGCAGATGAATGCGGAAGACAAGCTCAACCGCAAGAATCTGGACTTCATCGTGCTGAACTCCCTGAACGACAAGGGAGCCGGTTTTCGTTGCGATACCAATAAAATCAGTATCATAGACCACCAGGGAAAGACGGACTACCCCTTGAAGTCCAAAGCCGAAGTGGCTGCCGACATCGTAGACCGTCTGGTGAAAGATTTAAATAGTAAATAGTAAATCGTAAATCGTCAATATCCTTATGTTGCGTTCGCTTTACATACAGAATTATGCGCTTATTGAAAAGCTCGATATCAGCTTCAGCAGCGGTTTCTCGGTGATAACGGGTGAGACCGGTGCTGGAAAATCCATTATTCTGGGTGCCATCGGTCTGCTGCTGGGACAGCGTGCCGATGTGAAAGCCATTCGTGTAGGAGCTTCGAAGTGCATTATCGAGGCCCGTTTTGATATTTCCGCTTACGGTATGCAGCCTTTCTTTGAGGAGAATGAGTTGGAGTACGAGGAAGAATGCATCCTGCGCCGCGAGGTGTCCGCTTCGGGCAAGAGCCGGGCATTCATCAATGACACGCCTGCTTCATTGGCTCAGATGAAGGAGTTGGGAGAACTGCTGATTGACGTGCATTCCCAGCATCAGAACCTATTGCTGAACAAGGAAGGATTTCAGTTGAATGTACTGGACATCTTGTCGCATAACGAAGAGGCCTTGTCTGCTTACCAGCATATCTTCGGAGCATGGAAGCAGGCACAGCAGGATTTGGAGGCCCTTGTTGCCCGTGCCAATCAGGATAAGTCGGACGAAGACTATATCCGTTTCCAACTGGAACAGTTGGAAGAGGCACACTTGTCTGCCGGTGAGCAGGAGGAGCTGGAGCAAGAGGCAGATACGCTGAGCCATGCGGAAGAGATAAAGGCCGGACTCTATCGGGTAGGGCAGACGCTCTACTCGGACGAAGGAGGCTTGTTGTCCGGGCTGAAGGAATGCCTGAACACGATGCTCGGCCTGCAGAGGGTTTATCCGGTTGCCGGGGAACTTGCCGAACGCATGGAAAGCACTTATATCGAGTTGAAGGATATTTCGCAGGAAGTGTCGGGTAAGGAGGATGAAATAGAGTTCAACCCCGAACGTCTGGATGAAGTGAACGAACGTCTGAACTTGATTTATACGCTCCAACAGAAGCACCGCGTTTCCACTGTCGGTGAACTTCTGGCGCTGACGGATGAATACGCCGCCAAACTCTCAGCCATCACTTCGTCCGACGAGCACATCGAGGAACTGAAAGCGCGTTGCGACGCTTTATATAATAAGGTGAAAAAGCAGGCTGCCGTCCTCACCAAGGCGCGTACTGCCGCTGCCCGTGAAGTGGAGAAGCAGATGGCTGCGCGGCTGGTTCCGTTGGGCATGCCCAATGTCCGTTTCCAGGTAGAGATAGGTGCCCGCAAAGAGCCGGGCATACACGGGGCGGATACTGTGAACTTCTTGTTTTCCGCGAATAAGAACGGGGCATTGCAAAGCGTCTCCTCCGTAGCTTCGGGTGGTGAAATAGCCCGCGTCATGCTCTCCATCAAAGCAATGATAGCCGGTGCCGTCAAGCTTCCTACCATTGTATTCGACGAAATAGATACCGGAGTCTCCGGCGAGATAGCCGACCGCATGGCGGATATCATGCAGGAGATGGGCGAGCAGGACCGCCAGGTAATCAGCATTACCCATCTACCCAGATTGCTGCCCGTGGACGCGCCCATTACAAGGTGTACAAGCAGGACAACGAAACGGAAACAAACAGTCACATCCGTCGTCTGACCGACGATGAACGCGTGGAAGAAATAGCCCATATGCTGAGTGGTGCTAAGCTGACCGAAGCCGCACTGAACAATGCCAGAGCATTGCTGGAAGTATCAAATAGTAAATAGTAAATCGTCAAATAGTAAATACCCATATATGGTTGATAACAGTGAAATGATTTTCGGCGTCCGTGCCGTGATAGAAGCCATTCAGGCAGGAAAAGAGATAGACAAGATATTGGTAAAGAAGGACATTCAGAGTGATTTGTCAAAAGAGCTGTTCGCTGTCTTGAAAGGGACTTTGATACCGGTACAGCGCATTCCGGTGGAACGCATCAACCGCGTGACGCGTAAGAATCACCAGGGAGTGATTGCCTTCATCTCTTCAGTCACTTACCAGAAGACGGAGGACTTGGTACCTTTCCTTTTCGAGCAGGGCAAGAATCCTCTGTTTGTGATGCTTGACGGCATCACGGATGTCCGCAATTTCGGCGCCATTGCCCGTACTTGCGAGTGTGCGGCGGTAGATGCCGTGATTATCCCTGCACGGAACAGTGTATCAGTCAACGCAGACGCCATGAAAACCTCGGCAGGAGCCTTGCACACTTTGCCCGTTTGCCGCGAACACAGCCTGAAAGAGACCCTGCAATTCCTCAAGAATAGTGGTTTCCATATCGTGGCAGCCACGGAGAAAGGCGATTACGACTATACCAAAGCCGACTATACCGGTCCGATGTGCATCATTATGGGTGCCGAAGACAAGGGGGTGTCCTATGACAACCTGGCGTTGTGTGACGAGTGGGTGAAGATTCCCATGTTGGGAACCATCGAGTCCCTCAATGTTTCCGTTGCAGCCGGCATTTTGATTTATGAAGCGGTAAAACAAAGAACCAACTAAGATATGAAAAAGAAATTGCTGTTGATGCTCACTCTCTGTTTATTGGCTCAGTGGAGTGTGGCACAAGCCCCGAAGTGGGTAGACAAAGCCAAACGTGCCGTTTTTTCGGTGGTGACCTACGACCAGAACGATAAGATACTGAATACTGGAAACGGCTTTTTTGTCACTGAAGATGGCGTTGCGCTTTCTGACTACACCTTGTTCAAAGGTGCCCAGCGCGCCGTTGTGATGAGCTCGGACGGGGCACAGATGCCGGTGGAGGCCATTATGGGGGCCGATGACATGTACGATGTTGTCAAGTTCCGTGTCGGCATCCCCGGAAAGAAAGTCACGGCACTCACTTTGGCTGCTGTGGCTCCGGCTGCCGGTGCGGATGTATATCTGCTGCCTTATTCCACCCAGAAGGACCGTTCCTTCACTGCCGGGAAAGTAAAGGAAGCTGATAAGATTTCCGGCAACTATTCCTATTATACGCTCGATATGCGTCTGAAGGACAAGATGGTGAGTTGTCCGCTGATGACTGTGGACGGGCAGGTCTTCGGCCTTGCGCAGAAGTCCTCCGGACAAGACACGGCTACCATCTGCTATGCCATTGATGCCAATTTCGCCATGTCGCAGAATATCTCCGCATTGTCTTATGGAGATATGTCATTAAAGGGCATCGGTATCAAGAAGCATTGCCCGATACCGAAGAGCAGGCTTTGGTGTTCCTCTACATGGCTTCTTCCCAACTGTCTCCGGAGAAGTATATGGAGACTCTGAACGATTTCATTGCACAATATCCTGCCAGTGCCGACGGTTATCTGCGCCGTGCTTCCCAGCATCTGTTCATGTCCCGTGAAGATGCTTCCATGGATAAGGTCGCCGCAGATATGGATAAGGCTTTGGAGGTTGCCGCAAAGAAAGATGATGTGTATTACAACCGGGCCAAGATAATCTATAATTATGCATTGGGCAAGCCCGAGAAAGTTTATAAGGACTGGTCGCTCGACAAGGCTTTGGACGAGGTACGGAAAGCGATAGCCATTGACGAGCTTCCGGTTTATGTCCAGTTGGAGGGTGACATCCTGTTTGCCAAGCAGGACTATCCGTCGGCATTTACCAGATATGATAAAGTGAATAAGACCATTCTGGCCTCTCCGGCTACCTTCTTCAGTGCTGCCAAGACCAAGGAACTGATGCAGCGCCTGCCGAAGAGGTACTGGCTCTGATGGACAGTTGTGTGGCCCGCTTTACCCAGCCCTATACGGAGGAAGCCGCCCCTTACTTGCTGGAGCGTGCCCAAGCCCGTATGAATGCAGACCAGGCGCGTAATGCCATGCTGGATTATGACGCCTATTACAATGCCGTGAACGGTAAAGTGAACGACATGTTCTACTATTACCGTGAGCAGGCTGCTTTGAAGGCCAAGCAGTACCAGCGTGCGCTGGACGATATGGCGAAGGCCATCGAACTGAATCCGGAGGATTTGACTTACCGTGCCGAACTGGCAGTGGTGAATCTTCGCGTGGGACGTTACGAAGAGGCGTTGAATGTGCTGAAGACTGCCTTGGAGAAAGACCCTAAGTATGCCGAGGCCTACCGTCTGATGGGTATCGCCCAGCTGCAGATGAAGAAGGACAAGGAAGCTTGTGTCAGCTTTGCCAAGGCAAAGGAATTGGGTGACCCCAATGTGGATGCTTTGATTGAGAAGCATTGCAAGTAAAGGGATGGGATAGAATAAAGGCTCTGCTTTCGCAAGCAGAGCCTCTGTTTTGGGGAACTCCCCCGTGTTAAATGAGTTAAGTCTAGGTATAACAGGTTATGAGTGAAATTACGTTGTTTTATTTATAAAATGCGTGGATTTCCGGAATACTGCATATACTTCGGATTTTTTTTATTTCAAAAAAGAAAATAGACTCGATTATTAATAAAAACAAACTTTGACAATTATGAAGAAAGTGATTTGCAGCCAGCAGGCACCGGGCGCCATAGGCCTTATAGCCAGGCTATCGAAGCTGGCGGAATGGTATTTGTATCAGGCCAGTTGCCATTGACGCAGCTACCGGAATGATGGCTGAAGGTGCGGAAGCGCAAGCCCGCCAGTCCTTGGAGAATATAAAGCATATCCTGGAAGAGGCAGGGCTGGGTATGGCGAATATTGTGAAGACAACCGTTTTTCTGGCAGACATGTCCTTGTTCGCTGATATGAACAAGGTATATGCCACTTATTTTGACGGTGCTTTCCCGGCACGTTCGGCTGTGGCAGTGAAGGCGCTGCCTAAAGACGCCTTAGTAGAGATTGAGTGCATCGCGGTTCGCTAACAAGTCGGCAACAATGAAACTGCTGCCTCCCACGAAGATGAAATCTTCCGGGAGGCTTTTTTCTTGTGCGGCCCGCACAGCGGCAGGTACATCAGGATAGCAATGTCCTTCCAGACCTGCTGTTTCGGCAAGCTCCTGCAGTTCGCTTTCGGGCAATGCCCGCTTCACGCTGGCTTTGGTGAAGTAGTAGGTCGCTTCCCGGGGCAGCAGGGCCAGTACCCCCCGTATATCCTTGTCATTGACCATGCCTATGATGATGTGTAGCTGGCGGTAAGTTTGCTGTTTCAGTTGTTCTGTAATGTAGGTGATGCCTCCCACATTGTGGCCGGTGTCACAAATCAGGGTGGGCGAGTCCTGCAGTTTTTGCCAGCGTCCCATCAAGCCCGTCAGTTCCACCACACGGGCAAAGCCACTGCGCACTGCTTGTCCGTCCAGCCGGTAGCCGGCTTCTTTCAGTAGCGGGAGGGCGGTGAGGATGGTCCGGGCATTTTTCTGCTGGTAGAGTCCTTTCAGTTCGTATTCTATTCCGGGATAGTCTTCACGGTCATTCTCCTCGGCAAAGTAGATGGGAGCACCCGTTGTCTGTGCTTTTTCCAGAAATACCGGTTTCGTTTCGGGAGTGGTCTCGCCGATTACAACGGGGATACCGCTTTTAATGATTCCTGCCTTCTCTCCTGCGATTTTTGCCAAGGTGTCCCCCAGGAATTGGGTATGGTCAAAACTGATGTTGGTGATGATGCATACATCCGGACGGATGATATTGGTGCAGTCCAGGCGTCCGCCTAGTCCCACCTCGATTACGGCTACATCCACCTTTTCATCGGCAAAGTAGCGGAAGGCCATGGCGGTGGTCAGCTCAAAGAAAGAGGGATGGAGGGGTTCGAAGAAGCCACGTTCCTGCTCTACAAAACGGATGACGTATTCCTCGGGTATAGGCTGTCCGTTAATCCGGATGCGCTCCCGGAAATCCACCAGATGGGGCGAGGTATAGAGCCCGACCCTGTATCCTGCCTCTTGCAGTATGGCGGCAAGTGTATGTGAGCAGGAACCTTTTCCATTGGTACCGGCCACATGAATACTGCGGAAACTGCGGTGGGGATGTTCGAAGTGTGCGTCCAGGGTCAGAGTGTTTTCCAATCCTTCCTTGTATGCTGAGCCGCCACTTGCTGAAACATGGGCACACTGTTATATAAGTAAGTTAAAGTGTCCTGATAATCCATCTTTTATAATATTTAACGGAGAAGCAATCCTTTCTCCCTATTAATTTGTTATCTTTAAAAGCGACAAAGATAATGCAGACCGAACGCAATCAAGCTTGCTTGAAATTGCTTGCAGTGTAGCTTATCTTAAGCTTATGCAAAGGTATTAACAATTTAAATCTAACGTGTATGGGAGCTAAGAAAAATTTTGTGATTGATACGAATGTGATTCTTCACGATTATAATTGTTTGAAGAATTTTCAAGAGAATGACATTTATCTTCCCATCGTAGTCCTTGAAGAACTGGACAAATTCAAGAAAGGTAATGAGCAGATTAATTTCAATGCGCGTGAGTTCGTCCGTGAACTAGATTTGATTACCGATGACAATCTGTTCACCAAAGGGGCGCCATTGGGAGAGGCTTGGGCCGTCTGTTTGTGGTGGCAGGCATGGTGGACTCTCCCCGGGTACGTGATTCCTTTCCCGAACGCATTCCCGACCATCAGATTCTGTCGGTAGTGGACTGGCTTTCTACCAAAAAGCCTAAAATGAAAACCATTCTTGTCACGAAAGACGTGAATCTGCGCATGAAGGCGCGTTCCATCGGTCTGCTGTGCGAAGACTACATCAATGATAAGGTAATCAATGTGGATATATTCGAAAAGTCGAATGAAGTGTTCGAGGGTATTGACCCTGCGCTGATAGACCGCATTTATTCTTCCAAAGAAGGACTGGACATCAACGAGTTTGATTTTAAGGACATCATTCGTCCTAATGAATGCTTTGTGCTGAAGAGTGACCGCAGCAGTGTGCTTGCACGTTATAATCCCTTTACCCATTCGATTTGCCGGGTCAACAAGACAAAGAACTATGGCATTGAACCGCGCAATGCTGAGCAGAGCTTTGCTTTTGAGGTGCTGAATGACCCGAACATCAAGCTGGTTGCCCTGACTGGTAAGGCGGGAACCGGCAAGACCCTGCTGGCACTGGCCGCTGCATTGGGAAAACTTACCGACTACAAGCAGATTCTTCTGGCACGTCCCATCGTAGCCTATCCAATAAGGACCTTGGATTCCTTCCCGGTGATGCCAATGAGAAAGTGGCTCCTTACATGCAGCCTTTGTTTGATAATTTGAATGTAATCAAGCATCAGTTCGCTGCCAATTCCTCTGAAGTGAAACGCTTGGAGGATATGCAAAAAAGTGAACAATTGGTCATCGAGCATTAGCCTTTATCCGTGGGCGCAGCTTGAGCGAAACCTACTGTATTATCGATGAAGCCCAGAACCTGACCCCACATGAGATTAAGACCATCATCACCCGTGCCGGCGAAGGTACAAAAATGGTGTTTACCGGTGATATTCAGCAGATAGACCAACCCTATCTGGACAGTCAGTCCAACGGGCTTGTCTATATGATAGACCGCATGAGAGACCAGAATTTGTTTGCCCATGTCAATCTGGTGAAAGGGGAGCGCAGCCAGTTGAGCGAGTTGGCAAGTAATCTGATGTAGCGGATACCGCATTTTCCGGGGCAAAACTATTTCTATCCCGCTTTCTGACTGTTAAAACGGGGGAGGTGGGATGGTTTCTTTATAGACGATAAATAATTGTTATAACATTTTTTATCGATTTTTGCCCGTTTTGACTAAAATAGTGTATCTTTGCCTCGCCTAAAACAAAACTGTCAAGCAAAATGAAGCGAAATTTTTTCATCGGTATCTTTCCGCGAAAGTGCTTCCGATATGGACTATTCTATTAATTGACGTATTTATCATCGTCATATCCAGTCTGTTGGCCTATGCTCTCCGATATGATTTCAGAAGCATTTTTTTGGAATCCTCTACCATTGACAAGACCATTTTATGGACGGTTGTTGTCAACTTGATTTTCTTCCGTGTTTTCCGTACGTATTCCAATGTGTTGCGCTTTTCCTCCTTTGTGGATATCATGCGCATTTTTGTGTCATTAACAGTGTCGTATGCACTGCTGATGATAACAAGCGTCTTGACAGAAAGCTATTTGGAGTTCAACCTGGCTCCGGTCAGCGTGCTGTTCATGTCTTATATCATCAGCTTTGCCATGATGGCATGCTCCGTGTGATTGTCAAGACTTTCTTCGAGGCGCTGAACTTCGACGGCACCATAGTGCCAATGTGTTCATTTACGGTGCCAAGGAAGCCGGGGTCAACATTGCCAAGCATTGCGTGTCAATCTGCGCAACCACTACCGTCTGCGCGGATTCATTGCGGACGAACCTGAGCTTATCAACAAGGTGATGATGGGTGTCAGGGTGTTCCCCAACGATGATACGCTGATTGATGTGCTGAACGACCGCGATGTGCAGACCATCATCATTTCTCCTGCCAAGATGGAGGAACTGAAGAAGTCCGACATGGCTGACCGCCTGCTGGTGCACAACATCAAACTGATGACCGCGCCTCCTTTGAGCGAGTGGAACGGTCAGGCGCTGAGCCGCACACAGTTGAAGGAAATTCAGATTGAGGACCTGCTTCAGCGCAATCCTATCGAGATAGATATCCATAAGGTTGCCTCTCATCTGGAGGCAAGCGTGTGATGATTACGGGCGCCGCCGGCTCCATCGGCAGTGAAATCATGCGCCAGGTGGCTTCGTTCAATCCCTATAAGCTTATTTTAGTGGACCAGGCCGAGACCCCTCTGCACGACATCCGTCTGGAACTTCAGGACCGTTGGCGCGACATCGATGCTGAGACCATCATAGCCGACATCTCCAATGCCACGCGCATGGAGGATATCTTCAGGGAGTTCAAGCCCCAGTATATTTTCCATGCGGCCGCCTACAAGCATGTGCCGATGATGGAGGACAACGTTTCCGAGTCCATCCAGGTGAACGTATTCGGTACGCGCACCGTTGCCGATCTAGCCGTGAAATACGGTGCCGAGAAGTTTGTGATGATTTCTACGGACAAGGCTGTTAACCCTACAAACGTGATGGGCTGTTCCAAGCGTATTTGCGAGATTTATGTGCAGTCTCTTGCGAAGAAGTTGCAGAAGGAGGGAGGCCATGCCACTCAGTTCATCACTACGCGTTTCGGCAATGTGCTGGGTTCCAACGGTTCTGTCATTCCCCGTTTCCGTGACCAGATTCAGCGTGGCGGTCCGGTGACGGTGACCCATCCTGAGATAATCCGTTACTTCATGACCATTCCCGAAGCTTGCCGCCTTGTTCTTGAGGCCGGCAGTATGGGCAACGGCGGTGAAATCTATATCTTCGACATGGGTAAGCCGGTGAAGATTGTGGACCTTGCCAAGCGTATGATCAGCCTTTCCGGACGTACGGATGTGAAGATTGAATTTACCGGTCTCCGTCATGGCGAGAAGCTCTACGAGGAACTCTTGAATGTGAAGGAGCTTACAAAGCCCACCTATCATGAGAAGATTATGATTGCCACGGTGCGTGAGTATGACTATGACGAGGTGAAGGAGCGTATCCAGAAGCTGATTGATGTAAGTTACACTTATGACCAGATGAAAATTGTTGCTGCCATGAAGGATATTGTTCCGGAGTTCGTGAGCAAGAATTCCTGCTTTGAGGCGCTGGATAAGAAGAAATAAAAAGATAGGGTAAGTATAAAATGAAAGGGTGATAACACAGCAATGATGTTATCACCCTTTCATTTTATTGTCTTCTTGTCACCCTTTTGTCTCATTCATGTGAAGAGAAGTATTTCAAGAACTGTGTACGTTCGAAGGTATTGACTCCCTTCGGGTCGTTTACGTTCAGAATACCTTTGAACTGGCTGATGGTTTCCATACCTTTGCGGTCCATCCACAAGTTGAGGAAGCGGATGTATTCTTCAATGATGGTAGCTGAATTCTGATAAAGCACACTGCATATCTCTACGGCCGAAGCACCTGCCAATATTGCCTTGACAACGCCTTCGGGCGAGTGGATACCACCGGAAGCAGCATAATCGAGTTTGTTTACGGCTGCCGAAGCGATGCCTATCCAGCGCAGGGCTTTGGACAAATCGGCTTCATTGCTGAATACGTTGCCGGATACTTGTATCATTTTCTCAATGTTGATGTCCGGCTGGTAGAAGCGGTTGAACAGCACTACTGCGGCGGCACCGTTGGCATACAGCTGGTCTATCAGAGCTATCGGATTGGTCAGGTTGTCACCCAGCTTCATGATGACGGGTATCTTGACCGTCTTCTTGATGTGGCTCAGAATGTCGATGTGGCGTTGCTCGAAGGTTCCATATGTATACTGTACATCCGTCTGCAGTGCAAGGATATTGATTTCCAGTGCGTCTGCACCGGCTTCTTCTATTTTGGTGGCAAATTCCACCCAGTCGGCATTCTGATAGCAGTTGATGCTGGCTATGATGGGGATATTGCAAACCTTTTTGCTTTCCTTAATCAGGTTCAGATATTCACCCAGCTTATGTTCGCGGATATATCCTACAAGGTAGTCACTGCCTTCGGGTACATGTTCGGGTCTCCCATCCAGTCAGCCTCCATCATGATTTGCTCTTCAAAGAGTGATTTTAGCACAATGGCACCTGCGCCGGCCTCAGATAGTTTCTGATTCTTGGCAGCGCTGTCTGTCAGTCCGGAGCTGCTGACGATAATGGGGTTTCTGAGTTTCAGCCCTGCAAAAGTAGTTTCTAATGTTGCCATGATAATGATTTTTTATGGTTAATAGTTTCTTTCTCCAAAAATCTTGCTTCCTACACGTATCAAGGTGCTCCTGGCTGCAATGGCTTCGTGGTAATCGTGAGACATTCCCATGGACAGTTCCCGGAATGACTCTGCATCGGCAAACCACTTGGCTTTCACTTCATTGAAGAAGCTACTTAAAGAACAAAACTCTGTTTTGATTTGTTCGTCATTGTCCGTATTCGTGGCCATGCCCATCAATCCGCATATCCGGATATGCTTGAGCTCTCTCCATTCACCAGCCGCCAGCATTTCCCGGCATTCGTCAAAGCTGAATCCAAACTTGGTCTCTTCCCGGGCAATGTGCAACTGCAGCAGGCAGTTGACGGTTTTTCCGGCTTTGGCAGCCTGCTTGTCCACTTCGGCCAACAGCTTGTAGGAGTCTATGCATGAATCAGCGCTACGTAAGGAACGATATATTTTATTTTGTTTGTTTGCAGATGCCCGATGAAATGCCATTCTATGTCTTTGGGCAGACTTTCGCATTTGGCAGTCATTTCCTGCACCTTACTTTCTCCGAACACACGCTGGCCGGCACGATACGCTTCTTCTATCGCCTCGTTGGGGTGAAATTTGGAAACAGCCACCAGCCGTACCTTTTCAGGCAGTTCGCTCAGTACTTGTTTTAAATTCTCTGCAATCATCGTTTTTTTGAGTTATGAGTTATGAGTTATAAGTTATGGCTCGCAATAATAATTCATAACTTATAACTCATCACTTAAATTAAACTTCCGGTTTGTCGTCGGGCTCTGCACTGTACGGATATACATCCATAATGGCGGTTTCCGCTACAGATGCTATCTGATAGTCGGCCATTGTGCCTTTCATGCCCTCATCCAGTTTCTTCACTGCATCACGCAGGTCGGCAGCCTGCACCAATACCTGGGTAGAGGTTTTCTTTTCCGCACCGCTTTTCTCGTCTAGTGTGATGAAAACCAGTTTACATTTAAACCAGCGGTCGGCAGCTTCCTCTTCGCTGGGGAACAATTCGCTATAGTTGGCACGTTTGATGTCCGATACGGTGAACTCTCCCGAAATGAACGGCGTCATCTCTTCGATGATGCGTGCTTCCGCTTCCGTAAAACTGAGGGCATCCACCAGGTACGGTTCGGTCACCTTCTTGTTCATTCCATTTTCCATTGTTTTCTCGTAACGGATCTTACATTCAAACCATGTATGCATTGCCATAATTTTCTGTTTTTAATTATTGATTTATTGTTAGTTAAGCTGCTTTATGCGTGCCTATGCCCGCCGAAAGCAGTGCAAAGATAGCCAAAAACTAAATGGATATAAAAAGTTGCCTTGCATTTTACGTGAAAATTTTATTGGAGAACCGGGACGGTACGTATGGGCATAAAAAAAGGAGTACCGCTGTACTCCAACCTTTGTTAACCTTAAATCTAATACTATGAAAAACACATTGCAAAGGTACGGACTTTTTCGACATTTGCAAGAGTGTCGGGCATAAAATGTGTATTTGTAACACTTATTATATTTTATGCCTTTGTACTACATCTTTTTTAAAACTTGAGGCGTGTTGCTGAAACATAAATTTGCATCTGTTTTGCTTCCACACTTCCACTCATCTCCTGTATCTCCCTATTCATCGGCATTTGCCCTGCGGTGGAAGCAATCTGAAAAGGTGGAAGCAATTTGCTTCCACCTGCCAAAAACGCCTGAGTTTTGCCGTAACTTATTATCCTTTACCATAATACCGTGCGTGGGTTACATAAATCGGTCAGTGTAGTTTTCTTGCATTTTCGAGTTTGCCCGACTATGAATAGTGGAGTCTAATGTCTTTTAAGTTGCTGTACAATACGTTTGCACCTTGTGCGCAATAGGCGCGGGCTACGTACTTCATCTGTAAAAGCCTTGGAGCTAGTGACGCCTAAGGGCCATGAACAACCCTGCTTATGGTCGTTAAACGATTGCTTCATGGCCATTAGCAGGGTTGTTCATGGCCGTTAGGCGTCACTAACTCCTTATGCAACAGTAGACCAAGCAAGGGCGAAACGCAAAGGAATGCTTGTGTTTTAGATAGAAATCCATGGGCTTTCACTCTCTCCATAGGTTATGGAAGTGGGCTTTTATTTCATTTGCGTTCTGTGCGATAAATTCCCATTTATCAGTAGGTATATTTACGAAACTTCAATAATGCATTTATAAGGGTAAGATATTGGAATGTAGAATGATATATTGGAAATGATGAGGTGTTTTTTAAACGTTCGTTTAATGAACGCAAAGATAAGCTGTATTTTTTGAACTAACAAAATGTTTAATAAAAATATTCCCAAAGTGATTTCTGTTTCATATTAATCTATTGAATTGCAGTAGTGTACGTCTAACATTTAACATATTAAAGTTCTGTTCCTTTTTAACTTTTATGCCTCTACTTATTTTCTTAAAAATAGACGTTTATTAAACGAACGTTTATTGGACACTTTTATGAGTCTAATATCTTCTTTAATAGCTTATTATCATTGCAAAAGTGTACAATACGGTTTGGGTGGGAAAATGTCTCGTTCAAACCGCGAAGCGCACCCGGAACTGAGCTAATTCATTCGAAAGAAAATTTCTAAGTGACTGAACAACAGAAATATTGGTTTGCGGCTCGCACCCGTGACAAGCAGGAATTCACAGTCCGGAAATCTTTGGACCGACTTAAATCGGAAGAGCTTTTGGAGCTTGACTATTATCTTCCACGCGCTTTGTCATTTCTCAATTGAAGTATCGTCGTAAGCGTAGCGAAGTTCCGGTAATCCGCAATCTGATATTTGTTCATTCTACCAAGCAGACAGCCTGCGATATTTCCAACATTTATAATGTCCCCCTTTTTTATATGAAGGACCTTTCCACGCATTCCATGCTAGTGGTACCAGATAAGCAAATGGAGGACTTTATGTTCGTAATGGATCTGAATCCTGACGGTGTCAGCCTCGATAGCGAAATTCTTACTGTTGGGCATAAAGTAAAAGTTATCAAAGGCGAACTCAGCGGTATTGAAGGTGAGGTTGCCATCGAAGCCAATAAAACATACGTCGTTATCCGTATTAAAGATCTTTTGACGGCAAGTATCAAAGTCCCCAAATCCTATCTGAAAATAATCGGGTGACTTCTAAATAAGTATAATCTTATATTTTAATCATATATCATAATAATGAATGATTTAACTTCCCGTGCTCTTGAGCTTCAGCATGCAGCTCATGAGCTGATGTATCTTGGTATGGACGGTGAGCCGGTCTATTCCGACACTTTTTGCCGGTTGAATAAGGAAGTGCTTGTTAAGTCCGATTCTCTTTTTTCTGCTCAGAGTTCCGATGTTGAAGAGGAGGCGAATTTGTGTCTGGCTCTTTTGATGGGGTATAATGCTACCATTTATGATGATGGGGATAAGGAGCAAAAGAAACAAATGGTATTGAATCGGATTTGTCTTGTTTTGGAGCAGTTGCCTGCTTCTTTACTTAAAGTCCGACTACTGACTTATACATATGGGGAGGTTTATGAAGAGGTTTTGTTTCAAGAAGCCTATGCGATTATTGAAGGTTGGAACAAAGATAATTTGAGTTCGGAACAAACTGAAATCATCGAAGAATTGAAGAATATCGAAGAGAATCCATATCCGTTTGAGGAAGTGGAATAGGATTTGGGTGTAATAAGAAAATCATAAAAAATAGATAACTTTTATTGATATGAAAGCATGTTTTATGGGGTTGGGTTATATTGGCCTGCCCACTGCAATTATTGCCGCTAAACACGGAATTCAGATTATCGGGGTCGATATTAATCCCAAAGTTGTAGAAATGACTAATCAAGGTAAGTTGCATATCATTGAACCGGGTATGCAGGAGCTTCTTCAAGAAGTCGTTACTACCGGTCAGTTGAAGGCTTCTATTACTCCAGAAGTGAGTGATGCCTATTTTATGGTTGTACCTACTCCTTTTAAGGGGAATCATGAACCCGATATCTCTTATGTGGAGGCTGCTACACGTGCTGTGATACCTTTGTTGAAAGAAGGCGATTTGTATGTCATAGAATCTACATCACCAGTTGGCACTACCGATAAGATGGCTGAGTTGATTTTTGATTTACGTCCTGAATTAAAAGATAAAATTTATATAGCCTATTGTCCTGAACGTGTCCTTCCCGGTAATGTAATTTATGAACTGGTTCATAATGATCGTGTCATTGGCGGTATGAATGAAGCTTCTACAGATAAAGCTATCGAATTTTATAGCCGGTTTGTGCAGGGAATGCTTCATCGCACCAACTGCAAAACGGCAGAAATGTGTAAATTGACAGAAAATTCCTCCCGTGATGTACAGATAGCTTTTGCTAATGAGCTTTCTTTGATTTGTGATAAAGCAGGAATCAATGTTTGGGAATTGATAAAATTGGCGAACAAGCATCCTCGTGTTAATATCCTTCAACCTGGTTGTGGTGTTGGAGGACACTGTATCGCGGTTGACCCTTATTTCATTACGGCAGAATTTCCCATGGAATCTAAGATTATATCTACCGCCCGTGAAATCAACAACTATAAAGCATTCTGGTGTACAGAGAAGGTGCAGAATGCCATGTTGAAGTTTGAGTTGGAACATCATCGTAAGCCCACTATCGCCATGATGGGGCTGGCTTTTAAACCCGATATTGATGATTTGCGTGAAGCTCCTGCCAAGTATATTACTACTAAAGTGATGCAAAGCTGTAATAATGCAGATATTTTAGTAGTGGAACCTAATGTGCAGGAACACAACGTATTTAAACTTACAGATTATAAAGAAGCCTATGAGAAGGCTGATATCGTCGTTTTTCTGGTTGCTCATTCTGTATTTAAATCCCTGCCATATAATGATCGGAAAGTAATTTTTGACTTTTGCGGAATTTACAAGAAATAATAAATACCTTATAGCATGAAGAAGATTATGTTGGTTTTCGGGACTCGTCCCGAAGCCATAAAGATGGCTCCTCTGGTGAAAGAATTTCAGAAATATCCGGAGGAGTTCAAGACAATCGTATGTGTTACCGGTCAGCATCGCGAAATGCTTGATCAAGTGTTACATATATTTGATATTACTCCTGACTATGATTTGAATATTATGAAACAAGGGCAGGATTTATATGATGTGACAGCCCGTGTTTTGACGGGGATGCGGGATGTCTTGAAAGAGGCACAGCCGGATGTTGTTTTGGTTCATGGTGATACAACCACCTCTACGGCTTCGGCATTGGCTGCTTTTTATCAGCAGATTCCGGTGGGGCATGTAGAGGCGGGACTTCGTACTCATAATATTTATAGTCCTTGGCCAGAGGAGATGAATCGGCTGATAACAGGACGCATTGCTACTTATCATTTTTCTCCCACACCGTTAAGCCGACAGAATCTGTTGGATGAAGGGGTAAAGGAATCTTCTATTATTGTGACCGGAAATACGGTAATAGATGCACTCTACATGGTTGTGGATAAGATAAAGAGCGATAAAAAACTTGATGAAGAATTGGAAGGTGTTTTGAGAACTTCCGGTTATGACATTAACCGTTTGCAGGATGGAAAGAGATTAGTTTTGATAACAGGTCATCGTCGTGAGAATTTCGGTGACGGATTCATGTCTATGTGTAAGGCTATTCAGGCTCTTACAAAACAATATCCGGATGTCGACTTTGTCTATCCGATGCATTTGAATCCTAATGTTCGCAAACCCATTCATGAAGTATTTGGTGAGGATTTGTCTAATTTGGGGAATATGTTCTTCATAGAGCCTTTAGAGTATCTTTCTTTTGTTTATCTGATGGAGAAGTCTGCTATTGTATTGACTGATAGTGGTGGTATTCAGGAGGAAGCTCCGGGACTGGGTAAACCAGTACTTGTGATGCGTGATACGACAGAACGTCCAGAAGCTTTGGAAGCCGGAACTGTGAAATTGGTAGGAACAGATTGTGACAAGATTGTAAATGAGGTTTCTGCATTGTTGGACGATCGAGTTTATTATAACCAGATGAGTAAAGCTGTGAATCCTTATGGGGATGGATTGGCTTGTGAAAGAATAATAGCATTTATCTAAATTTTTTACAAAATGATACCTTTTAATATCCCATATTGTACAGGTAAGGAATTACACAATATAAAATTGGCAATAGAGTCAAAAAAAATATGTGGTAATGGATATTATACACATTTATGTCAACAATTTTTTGAAAATAAGTTTGGATTTAAAAAATGTTTATTGACATCGTCTTGCACAGATGCATTAGAAATGTGTGCAATATTAGCTAATATTAAAGAAGGAGATGAAGTTATTGTTCCTTCTTATACTTTTGTATCATCGGCTTTAGCTTTTGTTAGGCAGGGAGCTAAAATAGTATATGCTGATAGTGAATCAGATAATCCCAATATTGATACATCTACTATAGAAAAATTGATAACAAAGAAAACAAAAGTTATAGTACCTGTACATTATGCAGGAGTTTCTTGTGATATGGATGCTATTATGGGAATAGCTTGTAGATATAATTTATTGGTGGTTGAAGATGCAGCTCAGGGTATTGATTCATATTTTACATCACCAAAACTGGCTTAAAAACTAGTTTGGGAGGAATAGCTCATATGGCAGCTTTTTCTTTTCATGAAACAAAGAATATACAATGTGGTGAGGGAGGATTGTTAATTATTAATGATGAAAGGCTTGTCCGCCGTTCTGAAATAATATGGGAAAAAGGAACTAATCGAGCCGAATTTTACAGAGGGGAAGTAAATAAGTATGGATGGGTGGATTTAGGTTCATCTTTTTTACCATCTGAATATACTGCTGCTTTTTATATTCCCAATTGTGTGAATTAGAAAAATCCAGAGAAGAAGAATTGATATATGGAATCAATATTATGAGGGTTTGCGCAATGTGTATCAGTTAAAGCTACCTGTTGTACCACAATATGCAACTAATAATGCACATATGTTTTATGTGATCTGTCCTTCTTTTGAGATAAGAAGTCAACTAATAGAGTTTTTAAAAGAAAACAATGTTCAGGCGGTATTTCATTATTTAAGTCTTCATAAGAGTGAGTTTAATAAGAAACATGCAAAAGAAATTCCTGATCTTCCAATGGCAGATAAGTATACAGATTGTTTGTTGAGACTGCCTCTGTACTATTCTTTAACAGATAATGATATTGTTAAAATAATAACTCTTATACATGATTTTTTTTCTTAATTTATGCGGCTACACATTGTTCCAGATGAAAAAGTAATAAATAGGTGTATAGATGCATTTAATTCAGTATTTCCTGATGAGAATGTTTTTATCGTTTTTCTTAATGACGAGAAATCCTTACCTCAATATGTGCAAAAAAAAAAATCAAGTGTTTTATGTGAAATTTGGTAGTAGTATTTTTTGGAATATTATTGGTGATGTAAATAAATATGCAGCTATAATAATCCATTTTTTCACTACAGATAGTATTCGATTTGTTAATTCAATAAATCATTCGAAAATATACTGGATTGAATGGGGGGCAGATTTGTATAGTGGCCTATTAGAGAATAGAGGTTATCAATTGTATGCAGACAGAAAAATATTATGGAGGATAAGTACGAAAAAGATTCCATATAGATTGTATCAATTGTTGTATAAAATGAAGTTATGCAAAAAAACACACGAACTATTGCATGCTGTCAAGAAAGTACATTATTTTGTTCCAGATAGTATGTATGATGAATATCCACTATTGTTATCGTATTATCCGGAATTATCACATCTAGAATATAAAGATTTCTTTTATTATCCAATTGATGAGATTTTATCTGATGAATTGTATTGTTCTATAACGAAAGGAAATAATATTATTATTGGAAATTCTTCATCACCGACGGGAAATCACTTATCAATTTTTGAAAGGTTGAAAATGTTAGGTGTGAATGATAAAAAAATATTTGTTCCGTTGAGTTATGGTAATATGAATTATGCTAATTATATATCCAAAGTTGGAGAACAATATTTTGGGCGAAAATTCAATGCAATTCGTGATTTCATGCCATTGGAAGAATATAATAAATTTTTACTATCTGCAGATGTCTTTATATATGGAAATTGGAGACAAGAAGCCGTTGGTAATATTCTTATAGCATTGTTTATAGGCGGAAAAGTCTTTTTGGATGAAAAGAATCCATTGTTGAAATTTTATAAGGATAAAGGGTTGGTTATATTTGGATTGAATGAATTAACCGTAGGTAGTATAATTAATCAATTATCATCAAATGAAATTGCAAATAATCGTAAAATATTAAATAATATTTATTCTAAGGAACGTTTATATTATTTGATAAAATCAAATTTCTGATTGTCTCTGTCAATATGGGTAGTGCAATAAATGGAGTTAAATGGACTTCGCTTAGTGCTGTAGTAAATGCATGTGCTAAATTGGGACAAATATCTATTCTTACAAGATTTTTGAGGAAAGAAGATTTTGGACTTATTGCCATAGCTGTTTTAGTAATTTCATTTACAGAGATATTTATGGATATGGGTATTTCATCTGCAGTACTCCATAAACAGGATATATCAAAAAATGAATATAGTTCATTGTATTGGTTTAATATTATATCTGGATTTGTAATATCTGTAATTATTTGCATATTGGCACCATGGGTAGCTATATATTATAACCAACCGGAATTGGTTAATATTATATCATTGTTATCGTTGAATGTTATTTTTTCATCGATATCTCGACTTCAACGTACTTTTCAACAAAAACAAATGCAGTTCAGTGTTATTGCAAAAATTGATATGACTGCATCTGTTTTAATGGTCATATTTTCTATTGTTTTAGTGTATATTGGTTTGGGCGTATATGCACTTGTTTTTTCCACTTTATTTTATGGTTTTTTTATAGCTATTATTTATCTGTCGTATTCTGTTTTTAAGGACAGAATAATAAGATTGCATTTTAATTTCTATGAAACAAAGCCTTATTTAAAGATAGGGATATATCAAGTTGGCTCTTCAACATTGGATTATCTATCAAGAGAGATGGATATATTCCTTATAGGAACAGCATATTCATTAGAAATATTGGGAGTATATTCTGTATGTAAGCAACTCGCATTTAAGTTATTCATTCATAAATCCAATAGTTACTAAAGTGCTAACACCTAGTTTGGCATTATGCAAGATAATCAGTTTTTACTTAGAGAAAAATATATTAACGTAATTAGGGTGCTATCTTTTATTGATATGCCTATTTATTTTTTTCTTTGTTATTGCTCGTCTTATGTATTGGGTGTAATATATGGTAGTTCATATGTTGAGTATTCATTAGTATTCAGTATCTTATGCCTTTACTATTCAATATGTAGTATTGGAAATCCACTAGGGGCTTTACTTGTTGCAACAGGCAGAACTGATATAGGATTTTATTGGACAATTTATAGAATTATTGTAACTATGATAGTTTTGTATTTTGCTTCTTTGAGTCCTTTTGTAATTTTGTATTTGTCATTTTATCTTAAATTTATAAATCTTTTCCTGAAATTCTATTGATTTACAAACCTCTATTGAATATTTCTTGTTCGCAGTATATAAAGAGTTTTAGTACTCCTCTATTTATTTCATTGATATTATCCCCATTAGTTTTTATACATTATATGCGATTAAACTCATATATAGGGCTTGTTATTATTGGTATTTTATTCTTATTGCTATATGTACTATTAAGTTTAGTTTACAATAAAAAGGACATCATTTTGATAAATAGATTTATTAGTTTGGATAGACTCTCAATAGTTAATTTTTTATTTGTAAGATTGGGCATAAAATGAAAAATGTATTATTTTTATTAATTGGCAATATTCGTTATGATGGTCGAGTATTGAAAGAAATATCTACGTTATGTAAGGCTGGATATAAGGTTTCCTTGATCTTATCAGATTTTGATGTAGATGATAATGTATCAAATTATGACTTTAATATAATATTATTGCGTAGGAATTATAGTAGTAATCCTATAATGAAATTATTTTCTACATTAATATATTTTTTCAAAATGAGGAAAGAAATTGTAAGGCTTTCTCCGGATATTTTGCATTGTAATGATTTAAATACTTTAATGTTTGCGTATGCTTTACCACAAAATATAGAGATTGTATACGATGCTCACGAATTGTATTTAGAAAGTCGCTCTGGAATAATCAAATCCTTTTGGAGCGTTGTAGAAAAGACATTGTTGCGTAAAGTAAAATTTGTAATAGTTCCTCAAATTGATAGATTGTATTATTTTTATTTTCGATATAAATTACCATTGTCAAAATATATGTTGATTGAAAACTTCCCAAATAGAGTGATGGATCTATCAAAAGATTTTTTTAAAAATAAATATAATATTGATGTGAATCATAAACAAGTTGTTACATATCTTGGTGCAATTACGCCAGAAAGAGAGATAGAACTTGTTCTTAAGGCTGTTAGGGAAATAGATAATATTCTTTTTTTTATTATAGGAAACGGAACAGAGAATTATAAAAAACACTTAAATAATTTGATAATGGATTTGAAAATTCAGAAAAAAGTTTTTATGTATCCAGCTATTCCTAACAAGGAAGTATTACATGCAGTAAATTCTTCTGATATTGGTGTGTGTTTTTATAATGAAAGACATTTTAATAGTTATTTTTGTGCAAGTAATAAATTGTATGAATACTTGAATTTAGGGGTAAAAGTACTGACGAATAATACTGCAGGTGTTGCAAGGGTTGTTAAACATGGAGAAAATGGTTTTGTTGTGATTGTATTACTGTGGATGAAGTCAGAAAAGGACTAATTACCTTACTTAACATGAAAAATTTTGTTCCGACAGATTATTATTGGAGTAATCAAGAAGAACATTTTTTGTCAATCTATAAATAAATGGTTTATATCATAATATTTGCCATTATTTTATGTGGCATATATAGATATGATTTCTTGAGTAGAACTGACGCCAAATTAGGTGTCTTTTCATATATTTTTATATTACTGACTTGTGTTTCGGTTCTGAAGTATAGAGTTGGTTCTGATATATTAGTATATATGTCGGAGTATGGTGATTATTTGCCTTTAAATAAATTGACAGTAAGCTATGTATTTGATAATGCCAATAGACAACCTGGGTGGATATTCTTAATTTCTATTTTAAAATCATTTTCAAATGATTTTTTTGTATTTCAATTTGTTCAGGCTATATTCATAAATTATGCAATAAGTAGAACAATCGTTTTTAACACTAAATATATTTTTACTGCCACTTTGTTTTATTTTGTATACTTGTATACAGAATTAAATTTTGAAGTAATGAGAGAGTCGTTTGCTGTTGGTTTTTTCTTATTTAGTTTAGAAGCGTATAAAAGAAATTTGTGGTTTAAATATTATATATTAGTAAGTATCTCTTTTTTGTTTCATTTATCTGCTTTTTTTTTATTGGTCTTACCTGTTTTAAAATTACTTCCGATTCATAAAAAAGCAATATGGGGATATTTAATCATATTATCTCTTTTCTCTTTTCTTTTTTTACCCGATTTGCATGATACTTTTAAAGATATGGATATATCATTATGGGCGGCTTTAGATGAAAAGGCAACTTCGTACTTAGCGAGTGAGAAATACAAAGTAGAATGGGAAAAATCTTTTTTGTTTAAAAGTTCTTTTGTCTTGGCTGTTAGTTATTGGATTTCAGTTATTAAAGGTTATTATAATGGTTGTAGAAAATGGGAAATACAATTGGGGATTTTGTATTTCATATTTGAAACTTTAAATACTGGCATTCCATTTTTTTATCGTTTTAATAACTATATTCTTTTAGTTTATTTATTGATGCTTACAAATTCAATTTATGCAATAATATCGCATTGCTATTTTGTAAAATTTCGTGGAGTGCTATTATTGTTTTTAATATGTATCTTTATATATCTACCAATCAATTCTTATTTTACACCAACATCTTTTCGAGGTGTACCAGAATATAGAAAATATTATCCATATTATACTATTTTTACTAAAGAAAAAGATTTATTGCGTGAAAGGGCATTTAGATGAGTTATATGAAGATTGAAATTTGGGGAACATATCCTCCTCCTATAGGAGGAGTCTCTATTCATATATATAGATTAATTCATAGTTTGCATACAATAGATTCTTCTGTTGTATTGCGTAATTTTGGAAAGCAGGTGTCTAATATTTCTTATGTAAAACACGTATCTTATCCTTGGATGGAGTTTCTTCTTTTACCTTTTAGAAAGAAAAGGATTATTCATCTTCATTCAAATAATATTTTTGCATTTGCTTTATTTTTATTGTTTGGGGGAAGACATAAAGTCGGTGTTACATTACATAATCAAAATTTGATAAAAAAACTTCTTTCATAAAAAAGAAAATTATTCAAGTCTTTCTTCGGCATGCAGCTTTTGTTGTTTTGAATGATGATAATTATTTGTTGAAATTGTGCTCACATTTTCATTGTTCGAGGAATAATTTTCATATATTGCCCGCTTTTTTACCTCCAACTCAAGCCGAATATATAGGATTGAGTGAGGATATATTGTTTTTTAGGAAACAACATTCTTTTTTACTTTCAGCAAATGCTTATAAACTACGTTATGAAAATGGCATTGATATATATGGTTTTGATTTATTGATACAGTTAGTGAAATCTTTGAAAGAGAAAGGAATTAATGTAGGGCTTGTTTTTTGTTTACCAATGATTGGAGATATGGAATATTATCAGAAATGCCTCTCTTCGATAAAAGAAATGAATATTGACGATAATATTTTAGTTGTCCAAAGAGAAATACCTAATGGATTTGAGATTTGGAAATTATCTGATTTGTTTATTAGGCCTACATATACTGATATAGAAGGTATTTCTGTTAAGGAGGCTTTGTTTTGTGGTACTCCGGCTGTAGCAAGTGACGTTTGCAAAAGGCCTAGTGAAGCTGTTTTATTTAAAAATAGGAGTTACGAAGATTTGGAGGAAAAAGTTTTAGGATTTTATAATGGTTCTAATTATTCCTCCGAAGGAGGAATCAGTATTGATAATCGAGTTCCTGAACAATTATTGGAAATTTATGAAAAGTGTAAATAGTCATAGTGAAATTGGATGGAAATTAATTAATGGGAATGAAATTTCTCGTGAAAATAATTTTGATTTAATCAGGCTCTTTGCTGCATTACAAGTCTTGTTGGGTCATGGGATAAATCATTTACAGATATTAGGATATGACGAAATCTTGGATGTTATATCGTTTTTCCCAGGAGTGATGGTGTTTTTTGTAATAAGCGGTTTTTTAATAACCCGTTCATATATTAATTGTAGTATTAAAAAGTCTATGGGGGGGGTAAATATATTTTACAATATATCAAAAATAGGTGCCTTCGGATTTTTCCGGCATTATGGTTTGCATTTATTTTAGCAATGGCTTTATTATTGCTTTTCAAAGTTATCAGTTTTACTTCTTTTCTAAATTTAGACTTGTGGGCATGGTTTTTTGGACAGATAACCATATTTCAATATTACACACCTAATTTATTAAGAAATTTTGGAGTTGGTACTCCTAATGGTAGTTTATGGACGATTCCTGTGGAATTTAGAATTTTAT
>ENA-OQCK01000390-OQCK01000390.1-human-gut-metagenome-genome-assembly--contig:-NODE-390-length-24748-cov-6.401040_pt1 | contig 24748 bp, 31 predicted proteins | sample MGYA00242498_ERZ504578 | MGnify/ENA primary metagenome ERZ504578 (study PRJEB26092, sample SAMD00036229) | human gut metagenome | host: Homo sapiens | study: EMG produced TPA metagenomics assembly of...
CTTTCCTTTTTGCTAATTTTATATATCCAGTCTTTTATTATGTGGATAATACTTATGTGTCTCTTTTTCGATTTGAATTTGATGAGTCTGTTATATCATATGCTACCTCGGTAGCTTTTTGCGCATATAACTGCTATTTGTTAGGCGTATTATCTGTTGATAGAAAAATGGCGTTTAAGCTGAAGAGTTGTAATGCAAGGTTTGTGACTTGTAGTTTTATTGATGCCTTATTCTATTTAATTCTATTGCTTTTCTTTTGCTATACATTTTTAGGAGGTTTTGATTATATAGAAGATACCTATGAAAATGATAATTTTGGATCAACGCCATTTTATATTAGGATTATGGTTATGTCTCTAAGATATTTGATGTTGATATTTCTTATGTATATGTTTCAAATGTATAAAAATAAGCATGTGTTACGTAAAAAATATATTTATACAATAGTTGCTGTGTGTATATGCTTTATATTAGCTGGAAATAGAGGTATGCCATTAGGTGTCCTTTTGCTTCTATTGATAGGGTTTAATGATTGCATTAGGAAAATTAATCTTTCGTGGCTCTTCGCTTTTGGGGTAATAGGAGTTGTATTATTGTCTTTTTTTTTCTTATTTCAGATATGATTCTTCAATTTCTTTTTTAGATTTTAGTGATATTATAGAATCTCCTTTTGATTTATTCTTGGATTTGATTATTAATAATAGAAATTTGTATTCGTTGATTTCTTATGCGGAACATAATGGATATACCTATTTCTCAACTCAGCTTGGAATATTTTCTTTTATACCATTTGCTCAATCTTTTATTGTAAATGTTTTTGATGTCGGATTGCATAATTTGACATCTGCGGATTTTAATTCTTATCTTACTTTTGGATCTGTGGCAGGGGAATTGGGTCTAGGTACGAATATGGTATCTGATATATATTTATCTTTTGGCTTGATAGGAGTTGTTGTTATCTTTTATCTGTTTGGAATATACTTGCAATATTGTAAATCGAATTCTATTAATAGTATATATTGCTTTATTGCTTATTCTGTGATGGTATCTGATTCTGTATTTATCGTTAGAGGAAGTGTGTTTGAAATTGTTAAACTCTTAATATGGTTTAGTACGTTTGAGAAACTAAGACAAATTGTTTGTAGTTATGTTAAAAAATAGGATATTGTTTATTATGCCATCTTTATCTGGTGGAGGAGCAGAGAAGGTATTGATTGATGTTTTGAAATATACGGATTATTCGAAGTATGACGTAGATTTGTGTCTAATTATTAATAGAGGAGTTTATTTAGATGAAATCCCTTCATTTGTTAATCGTAAGTGTGTTTATTGTGAGAATGATGGCTTGTTGTATAAACTCCATTTTGTTTTAGCCAAGTATTTTAATATATCTTGTTTTCAATTATATAGAATAAATAGAGTAGTTGAACAAAATTATGATGTTATTATATCTTTTATGGAAGGAATATCTGTGAAATTTCATAGTTATGTTTTGAATAAAGGTAGAACTAATGTGAGTTGGATTCATATAGATCTGTTGACAAAACATTATACAAATCATTATTTTTATTCATTCTTAGAAGAAAGGTCAATATATAAAAGAATGGATAAATCGCTTTTGTGTCAGATGATGCAAAGGGGGTTTGTTAAACTGTTTAATGTTGATGGGCAACTAACAACAATATATAATCCAATAGATAGAGAGAATATAGTGTTATTATCAAAGAAGAATGTAATAGATAAGAATCGTTTTACAATTTGCTCTGTAGGACGTTTAATGCCTCAGAAAGCTTATGATAGAATGGTACGTCTTGCGTATCACCTTAAAAAGAATAATGTAGATGTGGATTTTTGGATTCTTGGTACAGGTTATTTAGAAGCAGAATTAAGGAGGCTAGCTCGAGATTTGAGTGTTGAAGATATGGTTCATTTTTTGGGATTCAAATCTAATCCATATCCTTATATTGCAGCGTCAGATTTGTTTCTTAGTACATCTATGACAGAAGGCTATCCTTTGGTAATTTGTGAGGCATTGTGTTTGGGTAAACCAATTATCGCAACTGCGGTCTCTGGCTCGAAAGAGATATTGGCCGATTCAGAATATGGCTTACTTTCTGAAGAAGATGATGATTCTCTCTTGAAGAATACGCTGAGAATGATAACTAATAATTCATTAAGGGAGTATTACTCAAATCGGGCTGTTGAAAAAAGTCTTGATTTTGATGTTCAATCTACTGTCGATAATATTTATAAGTTTATTAAACAATGAATATGCCTTTAGTATCAGTCATAGTACCTATCTACAACGTAGAGGATTATTTGCAAACGTGTTGTAATAGTATTTTGTCTCAATCTTTTAATAATATAGAGGTAATATTAGTCAATGACGGCTCTACGGATGGATCTTGCGAAATTGCTAAACAAATAGAGAAGAAAGATTCTCGTGTCATCTTAATAGATCAAAGAAATGGAGGATTGTCTGCCGCGAGAAATGCTGGGCTAAAGGTTGCTAAAGGAGACTATGTCTTATTTGTAGACAGTGACGATTGGATTGAGAAGAATTGCATTCAAGAGCTATACCAAGATATTCAGCGGAATAATTCTGATGTGAGTTGTTGTTTGGCACAATATATTTCCGCGATGGGTACAATAAGACGAGGACGTAGCTCTTTTGGAATTAATAGCCTAACCGGGGATGAGATACTACCGAATGCCTTATTAGTGAAAACTTTTCCTACTTCGCTTGGGGTAAATTGTACCGCCGTGATTTTTTACATGAGAATGGCCTGTTATTTAAGGAGGGAATTGTGAATGAGGACACTCTCTTCTCTATTCAAATAGCTTGTTTGGCAAAGAAAATTTCGTTTGTTGATAAGGTCTTATTCGATATCCGGGAGAGGGAGGGGAGTATATCGCGTTCTTCTTTTGAAAAATTATTCCAAGATATGAATATTGCCTTGTTGTCTGCTAGATCTTTTATGGAGGAGCATAATTGCTATAATGAGCCTTTGGACAAGTTGTATAAAGCGAGATATCTAAAATCAAATTTGTATAATTTGCTTCAAATAGCTCAACGGCTTCAATATCCGCAATATTGTAAGATGTATAATTTTTGCATGAGTTCTACCTGTTATTTGGAATATGGCGATTTTGCTGTTTTTTTACCGCGAAAACATAGAATCATGTATTCTATCTCCAAATCTCCGTTTCTCCTTTTTGTAACAATGAAAGTTTTGAACTTTTTTAATTATAGGATGCATTAAATAATGAATCAATACAACTACCTTATCGTCGGTTCTGGTCTCTTTGGAACCACAATGGCCTACCTCCTTCATCAAAAAGGATATAAATGTTTGGTTATAGACAAACGTCCTCACATTGGCGGTAATGTCTATACGGAGTCCGTGAATGGCATCAACGTGCATAAGTACGGGGCGCATATCTTTCATACCAGTGACAGGAGGGTATGGGAGTTCGTGAACTCTTTTGTGGAGTTCAATCGGTACACCAACTCTCCAGTGGCAAAATATAAGGGAAAACTGTATAATTTACCCTTCAATATGAATACTTTCTATCAGATGTGGGGAGTGACTACCCCGGAGAAGGCCAAGGAGATGATAGAGAAGCAACGGAAAGAATCTGGAATCATTAACCCGCAGAATTTAGAAGAACAGGCGATTTCTTTGATAGGGAAGGATATTTATTATACGTTAATCAAGGATTATACCGAGAAGCAATGGGGGCGTAAATCTACGGAACTTCCTGCGTTTATCATCAAACGACTTCCTGTGCGTTTCACTTTCGATAATAATTATTTCAACGATAAATATCAAGGTATCCCGGAGGGCGGATACACGAGGATGATCGAGCGGATGTTAGAGGGCGTGGAAGTACGTCTTGATACAGATTATTTCGAAAATCGAGAATATTTTGATTCGATAGCGGACCGGGTAATCTACACGGGGGAGATTGATCGTTTCTTTGATTATCGCTTTGGACACTTGGAGTATCGAACCGTGAGTTTCGAAACAGAGTTATTGGAAGGAGTTCCTAATTTCCAAGGAAATGCCGTGGTGAACTATACGGATGCCGATACTCCTTATACCCGTATTATCGAACATAAACATTTTGAGTTCGGACAGCAACCGGACACGGTGATCTCACGAGAGTATTCCAAGGAGTGGAGACCGGGGGATGAGCCTTATTATCCGGTAAACGATATACGGAACAGCGATCTGTATGCTCGATACAAGGCGTTGGCCGATGGGCAGGAGAAAGTGATCTTTGGGGGCCGGCTGGCGGAATATAAATATTATGATATGCATCAGGTGATCGCTAGCGCGTTGGAATTGGCGGAGAAATTGTGCTAAACATGGAATGATTATGGGTAATAAACTCACGCAAGTATCATTTTTATTTGTCTTCGCGACATTGTTGGTCGTGATAGGCCATGCGGATATAACCTTGGATTACAAAGATCTCTGGATTCATAAATGGGTGTATTCATTTCATATGCCTCTATTCTTTTTGGTGTCCGGCTTCTTGTTCGCATATACACACCCTGAGAATAAGATGAAGGGAATGAGATTTTTCCCGTTTATATGGAAAAAGGTCAAGCGGCTTTTATTGCCATTCTTATTCATTAATAGTGTGATTTTCGTCATAAAGTCACGTTTTGTTTCTGCCGATTTGATGCAGCATCCGTTGACGTTTAGTTTCTCCTCGTGGGTGGAGAGTTTGCTTTTTCATCCGATTGGCTTTATGTGGTTTTTACCGGCGTTGTTCATGATATTCGTGTTCTTCTCGCTTTTAAGGAAATGGATATGCGTTAACATATATTTACAAATGGGGGGGGTAATTCTGCTATTTGTGTTAAGCCGTGTGATACCCGATCTGTCATTTATGCAAATATCGTCCGCGGTTCATTATTCGGTTTATTTCGGCTTGGGGATTCTTTATTGTATCTACAAGGGAAGGGTGGATGCGATTCTGTCGCGCTATAGGGGTGCTATGCTTTTGGGCTCATTCGTCCTATCGGCAGGCTTGATTCCGGTAAAAGTAATGGCCGCTTTGGTCGGCATTGCTTTTAGTCTGACCTTGTCGCTCTCGGTGGAGAAGCATTGTGGAGATCGAATGATAAGGTTGTCGGGATTTACCTATACCGTGTTCTTGTTGTCTTATTTTCCGCAAATGTTCATTCGGGGACCTATCGCCCATGCCTTGCCGGAAGTGAATCAATATGTGTTGTCGTTGGTATCGATCGTGATGGGCTTTGGCTTGCCAATGGTTATCGGGTTTCTATACGCAAGGGTGAGAAACAAGAATCGGCTGACAAGGTTCGTTGGTCTTTTGATCGGAGTGTGATTATAATATAAAAATCAAATAAATATGGAAAAGGGATTGGTCTCGATCATTACCCTATGTATAAAGGGGCTGAATTTGTTGGAGACACGATAGAATCTGTCTTGAAGCAAACATATACGAACTGGGAGATGATTATCGTGGATGATTGTTCTCCCGATGATGGGGCGGGGATCAACGTCGTGAAGCGATATGCGGATCCCCGGATTAAGTTGATAGAAAGTAAGATAAATAAGGGATCTTCGGGAGCGAGAAATATCGCGTTGAAAGAGGCGCAAGGACAGTACATAGCGTTCCTTGATTCGGATGATATGTGGCCGGAAGAGTATTTGGAGTCCCAAATTTTGTTTTTGAGCAATAAGGATGTCGTGATCGCTTATGGCGGTGTACAAAGGATAGATGAGAATACAAAAGAAAAAATCAGCTCTCCTTTTCCCCGTCCTGATAGTTGATTATAAGGATCTGTTGAAGGTATGTCCGATATGTCCATCGGCCACGGTATATGATTTGTCAAAGTGTGAAAAATATTATTTCAATGAGGCATTGGGCAGCATGCGTGATGACTATGTATATTGGCTTGAAATGTTGAAAGATGTACCTTATGCGCATTATAATCCGGGAGTCTCAATTCTGTATAGAGTGCGCCAAGGGGCGGTGACGGCTAATAAGAGGAAGACTATCTTCTCGCAATGGAAGGTGCTAAGGACGGTGGAGCATGTCTCTTTATTTAAGGCAGCTTATTGTCTTTTTTGTTGGGGTATAAATGGAATCGTAAAATTTAAATTATATAAGTAAGATTATGGATATTCAAGTTTTTATAGAGAAGTTCGCTGAAGCGATAGAAGTAGAAGATACGAAAAAAATTGTCAGAGAATACGGAATTTCGCGATTTGGATGAGTGGAGCTCTTTGGCGGTGTTGTCTCTTATCGCTTTGTTCGATGAGGAGTTTGAAAAAGAGGTTGGCGGTAAGGAGCTGAAAGCGTGTGTTACACTTGGAGATTTGTATGATTTGGCTGTAAAATAGATTGAGAGATGGCATTTTTGACTTACGAGGGAGTAGGTATAACGCAATGGCCGCTGCGGTTCCTCGGTGTGTGGTTGATAATTATAAATATACTCAATACTTCCCGGAAGATCAAGTAAAGGAGGTTGTTGATAAGATAGGGATCTATGAACGTCGTTTCGCTGATGCCGATACATGTTCTTCGGATTTGTGTTTTGCTGCGGCGGAGAGATTGATAGAGGATAATGGGATAAATAAAGAGGAAATTGATTTGTTGGTATTTATCTCCCAGACTCCGGATTATCGGATGCCTGCTACTTCTGTCATTCTTCAAGATCGACTGAAACTATCTCATTCATGTGTGGCTTTTGATATTTCTTTAGGATGTTCGGCGTTTTGTTATGGCCTTTCCGTGGTATATGGCATGATGCAATCTGGGGGGATTCGAAAAGCCTTGATATTGGATGGAGAGACTCGTTCAAAGGTTTACTCGCCCAAGGATCGTCGGAGTGCGTTCCTGTTTGGAGACGGTGGGGTGGCTGCCTTGGTGGAGCGAGATGAGAAGTTTGGGAAAAGTTATTTCTCATTGAACTCGGATGGCTCTCGGGCAGATCTTATCATGATAAAAGGTGGAGGATATCGACATCCCAGTTCTGAGGAGACATTGCGAGAGAAAGTCGTGGATGAGTATGGCAATATTCGTAGCGATGAGCAGGGGTATATGCAAGGCGGGGATGTTTTTAACTTCGTGATCCGGGAAATTCCTCGTGATATAAAAAAGACATTGGAATATGCGGGTGATACTGCGGACTCATTTGATTATATCGTGTTTCATCAAGCGAATAATTTTATCAAGCTTATATCGCTAAGAAAATGAAACTGGATACGGATAAGATACCGTCTACCATCGCTAAATATGGTAATACGTCATCTGTCTCGGTGCCGTTGACAATTGTAAGTGAGTTGAAAGATAGGCTTTATGGTAACAAGAAGTTGTTGTTAAGTGCTTTCGGTGTGGGTATGACGTGGGCTACGGGTATTGTTCCATTTGTAGATTGTAAAATAAGTGATATAGTGGAAGTATGATGAATCCATTTTCTTTGGAAGATAAATTGATCATCGTGACAGGTGCTTCTTCCGGTATCGGTCGGCAATGTGCGATAGATTGTAGCAAGATGGGGGCCATAGTGGTATTGATCGCCCGGGATGAAGAACGGTTGAAGGAGACGATAGCTCAGATGGAGTATCCGGAGAGGCATTGTTATTATTCGATAGATCTGTCTGATATAGACAGATTAGATTATTAGTGGATAATATTGTTTCCGCAAATGGAAAGATAGATGCCTATGTTCATGCGGCCGGAATAGAAAAAACTTTGCCATTGAAATTTTTATCTTCGGATGATTATAAAAGTGTATTTACGGTTAATGCGTTAAGTGCTTTTGAGTTTATACGTTGTTTTAGCAGTCGAAAGAATTTTAATAATGGAGGACGAATCGTTTTGATCTCATCTATTCTGTCTATTGTAGGAAGGGGTGGTGTTTCTGCTTATGCGGCATCAAAAGGTGCTATGGTTAGTGCGGTTAAGGCAATGGCATTGGAGTTGGCCCCTAGAAAGATTTGTATAAATTGTATATCACCGGGTACAGTAAGAACGCCATTAATGGAACGTTTTCTTTCCTCTCTTTCCAAGGAGGACTATGAAAAACGTATAAGTGGATTCCCTTTGGGGTAGGTGAAGTAACTGATATCTCTCGAACTTGCCTATTTCTTCTTTCGGACGCTTCTCGCTGGATCACAGGGCAAAATATCGTGGTAGATGGGGGATATACGGCTCAATAAGATGGGACTATGGAAGTATTAGTGAAGAAAACTTTTGAGCTCTCGAATGAAGAGATCGTAGCGATTTATGCTCTTTTCGAGGAGGTGTTTGGGCAGAAACGTGATGTGGCTACGTTTCGTGAGAACTATTCAAATACACCTTTGGGGTATTCTTACCATAGTATATTATTGAATGAGGAGGGAGATACGGTAGGTTTCCATTCCTGCATGCCTTTCTATTACCAAAGAGGCAATGAGCGTTTTATGGTTGCGCTTGGTATCGACTCGATGGTGAAAAAGGCGTATCGTGATTATTTCAGTTTTCACGATATGATCGTCCAATGCCAAAAACAGTTAAGAGAAGACGGTTGTGTATTGAGGATCGGTTTCCCGAATGACAATTCTTATCCTATACTAAAAAAAGGATTGAAGCATCGGGATGTGGGTAAACTGACAATCTATTGCATGATCCGTAATATCGGAGCAGTAAAAAGAAGACTTGCTTTCTTGAATATTTTTAGCCGGATCTTTTCAAGAGTACTGTACACATGTTCTTTCTTGTCGATTGGTCATAGGTTGTATTCCTATAAGTATCATAAAGAGCGTGAGTCTTTTGATAAGGTGCGTTATCGCTGGTTTGGAGGAGATTATCGAAAAGTGTCACGTAAAGGATCTCAATTTGTTTATAAGTTAGAACGTTATAATGAAGTTGAGACCGCTTTCTTGTTGGATGTATGGCCACTTTCGAGATCTGCATTTGAAGAAGCTGTCCGATATATCTATAAGAAAGAGCGGAAGGGGATAGACATGATTATTTACGTGGGAAATTTGCCTTTTACTCCTATTGGCTTGATTTCTGTCCCTCATCGTTTGGAACCTAAACATTGCAATTTTACATGTAAGCCTTTAGTGAAAGATTTTTTTGATGATTCACTTTATGATATCCGAAATTGGGAGGTAAACCTGTCTAATTACGATTTGTTGTAAGTTTCTAAATTCCTATGAACATACTAACTTTCGACATCGAGGAGTGGTTTCATCTCCTCGATAACGACTCTACACGCTCCGAGGAGCAGTGGAAAAGGTTTGAAGTGCGTATCTATGAGAATATGGAGCGCATTTTTCGTATCTTGGAGGAGACAGATACGAAGGCTACTTTTTTCGTGATCGGCTGGATCGCCAAGACGTATCCGGATATCGTGCGACAGATCGCATCCAAGTATCAAGTGGGAAGCCATACGATGAATCATCAGTGGTGTGGCAGCAATCGAGGGAGGCATTCAAAGAGGATGTCTCTTCTTCCATAAAATTGCTGGAGGATATAACGGGGCAGAAGGTAGAGGCTTTCCGTGCGCCGGGATTCTCGATCCGTGAGAGCGAGGGGTGGGCTTTCGAGATATTGCATGAATTGGGAATTCGTATGGATAGCTCGGTTTTTCCTGCGCATCATGCGCATGGAGGAATGCCATCATATGTTTCTGCGGTGCCTAGCTGGGTGGAATATAACGGAATAAGGATGAAAGAATTCCCGATCGTGTATCGTAAGATATTGGGAAAGCATATCGTTTTCTCTGGAGGAGGCTATTTCCGCTTGGTTCCCTATAGATTATTGAGGAAATGGACACGTGAATGTCCGGAATATTTGTTGGCTTACATCCATCCTCGTGATCTGGATGCGGAGCAACCGATGATTGAGGACTTAAATTATATCCGTCGTTTCAAATCGTATTATGGCTTGCGTGGAGCGGAAGAGAAATTGAAACGATGCTTATGGATTTTGATTTTATGGACTTACGTACGGCGGATGGTCTGATAGATTGGAAGGCAGCTCCTATTGTCGAAATTACTCCCAGTCTTTGTTCCGCAACAAATCTCCGCAGCCAGTCCTAACCTCTTCAATGATTCGTATGCAGTGCGGTTTATTCATCTTGTTTTTAGTACCGATGGTTATCATGTCTTGAATGGTGGGATGTCCGGTTCCATTGACCGAAGTCGCATGTTCACCATTATAACCCTCTGTGCATAGGGTGAGATCGTAGGCGGGAGCAAGATGCCATTGCCATGTGCTGGTATCACTTTTCTGTATTGTGAAACTGAAATTCTTGCAATGATCATCTTTGTTGTCTGTGAAATAGTTGAAAACCATACGACGAAACATTTCTTCCACTTCTAAAGGATTCTGCGTTAGATAGCCAGTTAGGGCCAGTAAGTTGCTATAATCGAGAATTGGGTTGGATAGTGGAATGTTAAGCAGCCCTCCGGCTGTGACTGTATGCAAACGTTCTCCATCTTGCGAGATGTCGAAGCGGCGTGTCGTGAAATACTTACCGTTGATCAGTTTGAAGTCTGGAACGCGGATGCCACATTGTCGTGCTAACTCATTGTAATGAAATTCTATCAATCCCATGTCTTGAGGGTCGTATGTATGGCGGAACTTCACCATCCAATGCCCTTCATTGTTGGAGAACAATGCCTTGGGTCTGCATCCGCCGCTATTTCGGCTGTTAAAAAGAAGAAGTTCTACGTCATCGTCGTTCTTCTCATGCAACACTTCTAAGGCCTTTTCTTGCAGCAGATCGAAATCAAGGGGCTCATGCGAAGTACCTATGCTGGTTTCCGGTTCGTATGTGAGTGCTCCCATACCCCCATTTCCCACTAGACTTAGACGTCGAGCGCTGACAATTGGGTATCGTTGATGCCTTCTTTGAGCAAGGCCTTATGCAAGAGGTAGCGACCATAGCCATCGGGCAGACTGTCTTCGAAAACACCGAAATTCCCATAAAAAGGTGAGGGCTTTGCGATGAACAATCCCGGTTTCAGCGGAAGTTCCAATGGGGATATACTGAAACCGTTGGAAAGCCATGCTTTATCGTATTCAAAGGCACACTGTTTGTTGTCGGGAGTGAGCGAAAGCGTCCCGACTATCTGTTCGTGATACTTTACGATAAGTCTTTCTATTTTTTTGATTCTCATTACTTATGTACTTTTTTCTTGTTGGTATTCTTGCGGATTTGTAGTAGCTCCTCCATGGTGGAGTATTTTGGTTCGGAAAAAAGCTTCTTTATCTCCGAAGTGTAACCTAATGCCATTGCTATGCCGATAAGGTTCTTGAGTGAGATAAGACCTTTCTGTTCGAATCGCACGATATTACTGACTGCTACACCTGCCTTCTCCGACACTTGTTCGCGTGTCAGATTCTTCTCTATACGTCGCTTGCGGAAGTCGTTGGCTATTTCTTTAGCGATCTCATCCGGGTTGTCTAGCGTATAGTTGTCAAGAACTGATAACATATTGTTTGTTTCATGCATCTTTATTTGGATAATAGTAATATATTGTTAGTTGCAAAGGTAGTAAAAAGCTCTGTATTCTCATCGTCTTATGCGTGGCTTTTTAAAAGTTCAAGAAGATGTTTGTGGAATTAAATAAAAAACTCTATCTTTGCACTCGATTTTCCGCAGAGGGTAAATAAGTGGAGCCGGAGACGGAGCCCACCCCCGGGACCTAACCTGTTTAAAAGATTTTAAGACAGATGTACGTAATCGTAGAAATTAACGGACAACAGTTCAAGGCTGAGCAAGGCAAGAAATTGTTCGTTCATCACATTCAGAACGCAGAAAGCGGTGCTGTTGTGGAGTTTGACAAGGTGTTGTTAGTAGATAACAACGGTGAGGTAACAGTGGGTGTTCCTACTGTAGAAGGCGCAAAGGTAGTATGTGAGGTATTATCTCCGCTAGTAAAAGGTGACAAGGTGCTGGTATTCCACAAGAAGAGAAGAAAAGGTTACCGTAAATTGAACGGTCACCGTCAGCAGTTCACTGAGGTGAGTATTAAAGAAGTTATTGCTTAACGTTTAAAGGAGAAGAAAAGAAATGGCACATAAGAAAGGTGTGGGTAGTTCTAAGAACGGCCGTGAATCACAAAGTAAAAGATTAGGTGTTAAGCTTTTTGGTGGTGAGGTTGCTAAAGCTGGTAACATCATCGTTCGTCAAAGAGGTACGGTTCATCATCCGGGTGAGAACGTAGGTATCGGTAAGGATCATACGTTGTATGCGTTGGTAGATGGCGTTGTTACTTTCCGTAGAGGAAAAGAAAACAGATCATTCGTTTCTGTAAAAGAAGTTGTTGCTGAGGCTTAAGTTTCTGCGACCAAAGAATAAGGAAAAGGATATCCCGAAAAGGGGTATCCTTTTTTTATTGCCGATGATAATAAACGTTATGAAGTAAATTTTGGAACATATATAAATAAACTTGTAACTTTGCGGTCTCAAACATAAATACAAACATAAAAAACAATGGGTGGTTTTTTCGGAACTATTTCTAATGGAGACTGTATTACGGATTTATTCTATGGTACGGACTACAATTCTCATCTAGGAACCCGCAGAGGCGGTATGGCTACGTACGATAAGGAAGAAGGATTTACGCGTTCGATCCATAATCTGGAGAATTCTTATTTCCGCACCAAGTTTGAACCGGGGCTTCCTAAATTCAAAGGAAATGCCGGGGTCGGTATTATCAGCGATACGGATGCGCAGCCAATCGTTATCAACTCTCACTTAGGAAAATTCGCGATCGTGACGGTGGCGAAGATCAATAACTTGGACGAATTGGAGGATGAGTTATTGAAGGCGAATATGCATTTTTCGGAATTGAGTTCAGGAAAAAACGAATCAGACGGAGTTAGTCGCTTTGCTGATTACACAAGGTAAGGACTTCGTGGAGGGCATTGAGAATGTTTACAATAAGATAAAGGGCTCTTGCTCCATGTTGCTCCTGACGGAGGATGGTATTATCGCTGCCCGTGACAAATGGGGCGTACGCCGATCGTAATCGGAAGGAAAGACGGGGCTTATGCGGCGACCAGCGAGTCCAGCAGTCTTCCGAACTTGGATTATGAGATCGAGAAATTTATAGGCCCGGGCGAGATCGTCCGTTTGCGTGCCGATGGTATGGAGCAGATGCGTAAACCGAATGAAGGGATGCAGATCTGCTCTTTCCTTTGGGTATATTATGGATTCCCTGTTTCTTGCTATGAGGGAAAGAACGTGAAGATGTCCGGTTTATGAGTGGCTATAAGATGGGGCAGAAGGATGACTCGGAGGTGGATTGCGCTTGTGGTATACCGGACTCCGGTGTGGGTATGGCTTTGGGGTATGCGGAAGGTAAGGGGGTGCCTTATCATCGGGCTATCGCTAAGTATACACCGACGTGGCCTCGTAGTTTTACCCCGGCTAACCAAGAGATGCGTTCCTTGGTGGCTAAGATGAAATTGATACCGAACCGTGCGATGCTGGAAGGCAGACGCATCCTTTTCTGCGACGACTCGATCGTGCGTGGTACACAGCTTCGTGATAACGTGAAGATCTTATATGATTATGGGGCGAAAGAGGTACATATGCGTATCGCTTGCCTCCATTGATTTATAGTTGCCCGTTTATCGGTTTTACTTCTTCCAAGAGTCCTTTGGAGTTGATAACTCGTCAGATTATCAAGGAACTGGAAGGGGATGAGAATAAGAATCTGGATAAATATGCTACGACAGACTCTCCGGAATATAAGAAGATGGTCGGAATTATCGCCGAGCGTTTCGGGTTGAGTTCCTTGAAGTTTAATACGCTGGAAACCTTGGTGGAGGCGATCGGCTTGCCTAAGTGTAAGGTTTGTACGCACTGCTTCGACGGTTCAAGCTGCTTTTGATGACATTTTTTGAGAGAAACAGGAATAGCGGGACAATTTGTCTCGCTATTTTTTTGTCATGTAACTTGCTTTGTCTACTTTTATGGCTGTTTTAAAAGAGTGAGTTATGACAGTTTTAGATAGATTTTTAAAGTACGTTACGTTCGATACCCAGTCGGACGAGGAGACGGGTACGACTCCTAGTACGCCGGGACAACGTGTCTTTGCCGAGGCTTTGGTGAAGGAATTGGAAGCGATTGGTATGGAGGAGATCTCCTTGGATGAGAATAGTTATGTAATGGCTACTCTGCCGGCTAATACGGACGAGAAAATCCCGACTATCGGTTTTATCGCTCATTTGGATACGAGTCCGGATATGTCGGGTAAGAATGTTCAACCTCGTATCGTGACTTATCTGGGTGGTGATATTGTCTTGGATGCGGAAGAAAATGTTGTACTATCTCAATCGATGTTCCCTGAGCTTTCGGATTATAAAGGACAGGATATTATCGTAACGAATGGTAAGACTTTATTAGGTGCCGATGATAAGGGGGGTGTAGCCGCTATCGTCGCCTCTATGCAATATTTGAAGGATCATCCGGAGATCAAGCACGGTAAGATCCGTATCGCTTTTACCCCGGATGAGGAAATCGGACAAGGTGCCGATCATTTTGACGTGGAGAAGTTCGGTTGTGATTGGGGATATACGATTGACGGTGGACAAATCGGTGAGTTGGAATATGAGAATTTCAATGCCGCCGGCGCTAAAATTATCTTCAAGGGCTTGAACGTACATCCGGGATACGCCAAGGATAAGATGCAAAACGCTTCCTTGCGTGCGATCGAGTTTGCTTCTTGGTTGCGGCCGAGCAACGTCCGGAGCATACGACTGGTTATGAGGGATTCTTCCATTTGACCGGTATGACCGGTTCGGTCGAGGAAGCTACTCTATCTTACATCATCCGTGACCATGACCGGAAGTTGTTCGAGGAGAAGAAAGAATTGCTTCGTACGTTGGTTGATAAGATGAATGAAGCGCATCCGGGATGTGCGCATTTAGAGCTTCGGGATCAATATTACAATATGCGCGAGGTTGTGGAGCCCCAGAAACATATCGTTGATTTGGCGTTTGAGGCGATGACCTCCGTTGGGGTAGAACCGATCGTGAAACCGATCCGGGGAGGTACGGATGGTGCCCGCCTGTCGTTTATGGGATTGCCTTGCCCGAATATTTTCGCGGGAGGCCTGAATTTCCACGGACGTTATGAGTTCTTGCCCGTTCGTTCGTTGGAGAAGAGTATGGAAACAGTTATAAAAATCATAGAGCTATCGGCTCGTAAATCTTAAATGCAATAATTACATGAAAACAACTCCGTTTACCGACGTGCATATCGCCTTGGGCGCGAAGATGCACGAATTCGCAGGTTTCAATATGCCTATCGAATATTCCGGAATTATCGACGAACACATGACTGTAGTGAATGGTGTAGGTGTGTTCGATGTTTCCCACATGGGCGAGTTTTGGGTAAAAGGCCCGAACGCCTTGGCTTTCATACAAAGCGTAACTTCTAATGACGCTTCTGTCTTGCCGCTTGGCAAGGCTCAATATACTTGCTTCCCGAACGACAAGGAGGTATCGTGGATGACCTTTTGGTATATCATTACGAGCCGGAGAAATATTTGCTGGTCGTAACGCCGGTAATATCGATAAGGATTGGGAATGGTGCGTAAGCCATAATACGGTAGGTGCCGAATTGGAGAATTCTTCCGACCGTACGGCTCAATTGGCTATCCAAGGACCGAAAGCACAGGAGGTTCTTCAACGTCTTACTCCGGTTGATTTATCTTCTATTCCTTACTATTCATTTGTGACGGGTGAGTTCGCCGGTTGCAAGAACGTGATTATCTCCAACACGGGGTATACCGGTGCGGGTGGCTTCGAGTTGTATTTCTATCCGAGTGATGGGATGACGATTTGGAACGCTATCTTCGAGGCTGGAAAGCCGGAAGGGATCAAGCCGATCGGTTTGGGAGCACGTGATACACTTCGTCTTGAGATGGGCTTCTGTCTGTATGGAAATGATTTGGATGATACGACTTCTCCGATCGAGGCTGGTTTAGGCTGGATCACGAAGTTCGCCGAGGGTAAGAACTTTACGAATCGTGCGGAATTGGAGCGTCAGAAGAAAGAGGGCGTAACCCGTAAGTTGTGTGCTTTCGAGTTGCAGGAAAAGGGAATTCCCCGTCATGGCTATGAGATCGCCGATGCGGAAGGGAATGTAATTGGCGTGGTTACTTCCGGTACGATGTCTCCGGTATTGAAGAAGGGGATCGGTATGGGATACGTGAAACCTGAGTTTGCGAAAGCTGGTACGGATATCTTTATCAAGGTGCGTAATAAGAACTTGAAGGCTCAAGTGGTAAAGGCTCCTTTCCGTAAATAAGAGATAAGGCTATCTATAAATAGTTCGAAGGCGATGTTCCTCACGGAGCACCGCCTTCCTTATTATAGAAAAGTTGGACATGATTAATATGTTGTTCCCTGGAAAATGTTCGATTGTGAGTACGGAAGTAGGGTACCGGTCATTCTCAAGTTTCTACCGGAGAAGTTCGGGTCTACGGTAACGGTCGCGTTGTTTGTTCCGTTGGTAAGCATCAAGCTAACGGTAGCGGAGATAAACACACCCTGTACGTTCATGTTCAGATAAACATTGCCCTTGTCATCCTGCTTGGTCTGGATATTGGAGGCGCTACCTTGTACGGTGATACCACCTAATCCGTTAGGACCGGGATACGGAGAGTTGGATGCGATCTGGACCATAGCCTGTCCGTCATTCAAAGATACGAAGTTCGTATTTGAATTTACGTAGAATACCTGTCCGTTCATCGGTTGTATGTTGTTAGCCTCCAATACGAATGATTGGTTGTTGATAGCTTGTACAGCGGCGTTAAACTCTTCTTGGCCTTCTACGGCATCTTGTGCCAGACGCTCTTGTTTCTTGATTTCTCTCTCTACTTTTTTGGCTTCCTTTGTTATCGATTTTTGAGCCATTACTTGTGTCATTCCGCACATAGCGACAGCGAGAACGACGATAAAAGATACAATTCTTTTCATACTTGATTTAGTTTTAAAACGGTTTTAAATTGTATAGATTAAACAGCGTCGTCGCGAAAAAGTTCCTGCGGCTTATCCATTTTATAGATACAATAACATTTCCACGGAGTATTTATGTTAAACAGAAATCGTACATTTGTAAATAAAGAACATAATACGATAGAATATGGATAAAGTACGTTTTGGTGTAGTCGGAACCAATTTCATAAGTGATTGGGTAATTGCCGGAGCCCGGCAGGATGAGCGTTTTGAACTGGTAGCTGTATATTCGAGAACTCAGGAGACGGCGGATGCTTTCGCCTCGAAACATAATATACCGTATACGTTTACCTCCTTGGAGGAGATGGCGAAAAGCCCGTTGATCGACGCCGTGTATATTGCCTCCCCGAACTTCCTTCATGCCTCCCAGAGTATTCTTTGCATGAGCTATGGCAAGCATGTTCTTTGCGAGAAACCCTTCGCTTCCAACGCAAAAGAAGTACGTGCGATGATCGAGGCTTCCCGTACCTATAATGTCACGTTGATGGAGGCGATGAAGCCTACGCTTACGCCGAACTTTCTTGCCGTACGAGAGAATCTTGAGCGTGTAGGTACGGTTCGTCGTTATTTCGCCTGCTATTGCCAGTATTCCTCCCGTTATGATAAGTTCAAGGAAGGAATCGTGTTGAACGCTTTCAAGCCGGAGTTGTCTAATGGGGCCATGATGGATATCGGTATTTATACGGTCTATCCGATGGTTGTCTTGTTTGGTCGCCCAAAGAAGATAGATGCCTCGGGCATAGTCCTGTCCTCAGGAGCGGACGGGCAAGGGGCCGTGAATTTCTTGTATGAGGGGATGAACGCCACGGTGCTTTATTCTAAGATCGCCAACTCCGCCTTGCCTACCGAGATACAAGGAGAGGAGGGGAACTTGACCTTGGACCGAATCAATATCATCCGTAAAGTGACGTATTCTCCTCGTCTAGCTCCGGCGATGGGAAAAGGCCCGGAACCGGTTCCGGAAGACCTAAGCGTGGTCGCCGATAAGGATGAGTACTATTATGAGGTAGCGGAATTTATCAACCTCGTCTTGTCTGGCAAGCGGGAGTCAGAAATCAATAACCTTGATAATTCTTTGATTACATTGGAGATTATCGATGAAGTACGCCGGCAGTTGGGAATTGTGTATCCGGCGGATTGATAACTCTTCGTGATTTTCCTCTTTTTCCATCGGGGTGAAAAACTTTTTCCACCGTGATGAAAAAGCTTTTTCACTACGATGGAAATCCTTTTTCATCACGGAGAAAAAAGGGTTACTTGTATTTTTATTACCTTTGTGTCCTTAATTGTTTAGGATGTACATATATAATTCAATACCCCATATAACGAACACGCTAAATCTGGGAAAGGACCTATTGGAGGTCTTATTTGAGAAAAGAAAATCATTACCGTTTCGCTATGATTATGCGTTGGATATTATCGATGAGAATAAATTGAATATCCTGATCGAGCGTGAGGTGATCCGCAGGAACGGCCCTTATATCGAGATGGATGAGCATTATCTCTCTTTCTATGAGCTGCTTCTGGAGGCGAATGAGGAGATTTCTACCTCGGTGATCGATGAGAATATCCAGTTGGTGTATCAATTGATCGATTATTATAGCAAGGAGGATAACGATTTGCGTAAGTTGGGCTATCTGCGATCGGTCAAGGCGCATTTGCGGAAGATCGGGAAGATCTTGGTACGTAACGTGGTGTCCTTGCAACGGGTGATCGATAATACGTTCAAGAACGAGCCGAGCTATAAGGTGAAGATCGCCAAACTGGAGAATCTGGACGCTAAGCGAATCGAGATCAACCGCCTGATCGTGGAAGTGGAGAAGCTGCTGGATCGGGAACGGACTCCCTTTTTCGCCCAAGTCCCGGACGAGGAGCTGTTGACGATCGCCCGTGAGTTGAAGACGGAGTTATTGAGCGCTGGCCATAGCTTGATCCATTCCCAACAGGATATCATTGATTACTTGAACCAGATCCGTACGCAGGTGGGTTTTACCCGTAAGCTGCGTCGTATCAAATATCTGCGGGAGCAGTTTGAGTTACAAGAGAACACGAATGTACGGGAGGTGGTAGATGCGGAGCGTTCCGTGGTATTGGAGGGCGTGCAGCTACCTTATTCAAGATTTCCATTCCTTATTTGCAAACGGACGAGGCGCTGGATGTCATCTTGAAGGTGGCCGACGGCATACGACCGGATAAGGTGATCCACCGGCAGGAGCTAGGCGTGATCTCCGCCGAGCAGATGGAGAATCAAGAAGTGGGGGAGGCCGCTATCAATACCCGGAAAATGATGGATCTTTTTAGCCGGACCGGAGGGGATTTGTTCTCTTTCGTGATGGGCTACGAGTATAACCGGGAGATGGATTTCGAGGCGAAGGTTACGTTATTTTGCCGTTTGCTCTCCCTCTATGAAAATGAGTTGGAGATAACAGACCGTTTTGGGCATACGGAGCATATAGAATATGCCATTATTCAAAGAACCTTGTTGTAGAGACGGGGCGTGTCCCCTGTGATGAGACGGGGCACGTCCCGTCTCTACAACTGGATAAAATAAAACAACAATAATAAGGATGATAGATAATTTACCGGTACAGACCGCACAGATCTATGATTACCTGTCGAAAGGTAATTTTCTGTGCTCGAATACAAGTGTAAAGGAGTTGAGGACACTCTTCTCGGTCGTAGAAGATAATTTTGAGCGTTTACGTGATTATTTCTCGCATATCAATTTCGTGTTGGAACAGGGGAATAATTACTTCTACTTTTCCCGCAAGGAGCCCCGGGCTACCTTGGAGCAAAAACTCCAGCGTTTCTTCGCTTGGATCGATATCATGGACTTCTTCTGTACGTACGATACGGCCTTCGGGCCCGGTTTCACCTTCTCGCCGGCGGAGATATTGGTACGTTCCCGTATCGACATGGATCTAGAGATGAAGCTGGACGGGTTGAAAAAACATACCGGAGGCAAGGAGAAACGCAAGGATATCCTCGATACCATCTTGGACAGGATGACGAAAGAGGGCTTTATCGAGTGCGTAAGCGATATGAACGGGACGTGGAAAGTGCTCTCCTCGTGGGATTACCTCACGAAGATGATCCATAGTATTAACATAAAGAACGAAGATGAGATATCTCAATAAAATAGTATTTATAAACAGCGCCGCTATCCGTTACTCGGAAGTACAGCTGGATGGAAATATACATTTAATCGGAACGCAGGGAGTGGGGAAGAGTACGATCCTCCGTGCGATCCTTTTCTTTTACAACGCCGATACGCAGCGTCTCGGAATCCCGGTCGAGAAGAAGTCGTATCAGGATTATTATTTCCCTTATGCCGATTCCTCGATCATCTACGAGGTAGCGAGGGAGGATGGTTGGTTTACGGTACTTAGCTATAAGACGATGAACCGTATCTGCTACCGTTTTATCGCCTCTCCGTCCGGCCGGATCTTTTTATCGACGAGGAGGGAGCGCCTTATCCGTCGGATCGTATCCGCTCGGTGCTCGATAAGAACGGTATCAAGTATAGCGGGGCGATCTCCACGTATGAGGAATACCGGAATATCCTCTACGGAAACTCGGATAATAAACGGGATTACTCCTGTTATTCCTTGATGGAGAGCGGCTCGTATCAGAATATCATCCGTACGATCCAGAACGTCTTGCTGAATTCACGCTTGGAGGCGGATTATATCAAGCAGACGATCATCACCTCCTTGAACGAGGCGGATAGCGTGATCGACTTGAGCCGTTATCGGAGCCATCTATCCGGTTTTGAGGCGCAACTGAATGATATCGGTGTTTTCCGTGAGCCGGGCATGGCGCGGAAGGCCGCCGGGATCTCCACCTTGTCGGACGATATCCGTAAGCGGGATTTACGGATCAACGATCTGTGCCGCCAATTGCGCGGGGCTTATCTGGAAACGGAGCGTATCTTGCCGGAGTTGTCCCGGAAGATACATGAGCAGGAGGCGGTCAAATCGGATTTCTATAGGCAAAGGGATAAGCTAGACGCTGAATCGAAGAACCGGACAGCACGATGGAAGGTGAGTTGGCCGTGCTGAAAAACGCTTTGTCGGAGGCGGAAGCGAAACGGGTTTTCTATGCCGGAAAAGATATCCAGACGGCGATGGATCGTTGTAACAAATTGGAGATCTTGCAGCAGGAACAGGAATCCTTAGTCGTGGAGAAAGATTTGCTTTCTTCCAAGAATAAAGAAGCCTCGGTCTTACACGCCAATTTAATAGCTAATCTGAAGAACGAGTTGGCCGGCTTCGAGAACGAGAAACAGAAACAATTACTGGCGGCAGAGACCGAGATCAATGCTCGTCGGGAGGCTCGCCGGGAGTATTATCGACGGCTACGGAGGAATCGCGCCATGCCGCCTCGGAGGAGAAAGAGCGTTTGTTGGTGGATCGGGAGAAACGTACGACGGAGGTCGCCGCCTTGAATATGCGTATCAAGACTGCCGGGGGCAGTCGGGAACCTCGGAGGAATTGGAGGCGGTCAAGGGGCGTCTCGGCAATTACGACGCGAACCGGAAGGACTTGGAACTGAAGATCCGTGAGCTGAAGTACGAGTTGAACTACCAGACGAAAGAGTTCGAGACCGCCGGGAAGCATTTGGATGAGGACTATCAAAAGCTAGCGGAATCCAACGAGATGAAGATCGAGGCCCTGAGCGCTAAGCTAGTGGAACTGACGGAGTTCTTGGATAACCAGAAAGATAGCTTCTTCAACTGGCTGTCCGAGCATAAACCCGGCTGGGAGCAGACGATCGGGCAAGTGTGTGACGAGCGTCTGCTTTACGGGAAAGAGTTTACGGCGGAGGTAGGCGAGGGAGATACCTTTTATGGAGTCCGCTTCACCTCCGGGATTCACCGGAATGTCAAGACCAAGGAGGATTACTTGACGGAGAAGAAGGAGGCCGAGGAAAAACGTGCCGGAATCCAGCGCTTCATGCTACGGCGCGGCAGGATTTGGAGGCGGCAAAGGAGAATCTCCGCAAGCAATATCAATCCTCCGTGAAGCCCATCAAGGAGGATATCTATCATGCGGAATATGAGTTGGAGCAACTGGCGGTTCGCAAGAAAGAGGACGAGTCTCGTCTGTCGGCCTTGCGGGATCAGGCGACCCGTCTGAGGCAGGAGGAGATCCGGCGCTTGGAGGAGGAGTTGAACGCTGCCGAGGCCGTCCTTTCCTCGATCCGGCAGGAGATCGCCACGCTTCAGGGCAAGATGGACCGGGAACTCGCTTCCTTGGATGAGCAAGAGAAAGATGAGTTGGCTGCTTTGGATAAGGAACTCTCCGCCCGGAGGGAAGCTATCTCGGAGGAGATCGCACGCAAGAAAGCGGAGCTGGAAGAGCGCAAATCCGGATATGACAGGGAGCAATTGGATAGCTTGACCGCTAGCGGTGGCGATCCGAGGCGTTTGGAGGAGATCCATTCCCGCTTGGCGTATATCGGTGGGGAGATCAAGTATATCAACGAGACCAAGGCTTTGATTATCGAGTATCTGAAAGATAAGCGAGAGATGCTGGATAAGGTACCCGACTGGACGGCGGAGAGCCTACGTTTGCAGCAGATCATCCACGGGGAACAGGAGGAATTGAAAAAGCGTCTGGCGGACGTGAACCGGAATATCTTCAAGATAGATGCCGAGCTGAAGGAGCTGAAGGAGGCCAACCGGAAAGCGTTGGAGAACCGGGAGGAATATCACCGCTCTACCTGTTGGACTGGTTTACCTCTAGGGAATCCATCTTCTCTTCCATGAACCGTACCGACACGGATGGCGATTGCCGTTCCTTGGTACGGGAGATCACGATCCGCGTCAGCGAGCAATCCCAGAAACTTTCCGAGCTGCGCAAGGAGATAACCGCCTACACCGGCAATTTCTCCGAGGATAATGTGTTCGCCTTCAAGACGAGCTTCTCGGATGATAAAGAGTATATGGATTTCGCTTGCGACTTGAAGGAGTTTATCGACGAGGATAAGGTCTCGGAATACCAATCGCGAATCAATACCCGCAACTCCGATATCTTCCGGCAGATTACGGCGGACACGAAAAGCATGGTCTCTCAGGAAGGCAATATCCGTGGCGTGGTGGATCAGATCAACGCCGATTTCAAGGAGAAGAACTTCGTGGGGATTATCCAGTGTATCGAGATGCGTATTGATCCGAGCCAGAACAAGATCGTCAATCTGTTGAAGGAGATCAAGCGATTCAACGAGGAATATAGCTGGGATTTGGGGCAGAACCTGTTCGCTTCCTCGGCCGACGATACGGCTACCCGGGAGAAGGCGACGACATTGCTACGTGAGTTGATCAAGTCGATGGACGCTTATTCCGGCAACTTGATCCGCTTGGCGGACTTCTTCGACCTGAAGTTCCGGGTGATCGAGAACCGGAATGATACGGGCTTCGTGGAACGTCTTACGAACGTGGGCTCCGAGGGTACGGATATCTTGGTCAAATCCATGGTGAATATCATGTTGCTGAACGTGTTCAAGCGGAACGCCTCCACGGTATTCTCCGATTTCAGGTTACATTGCATGATGGATGAGATCGGGAAGCTACACCCGAATAACGTGGCGGGGATCTTGAAATTCGCCAACGACCGGGATATCCTCTTGATCAACGGCTCGCCTACGGAGCAAGATGCCATGTCGTACAAGCATATCTATAAGCTGGAAAAGGATGGCGATAGCTTCACCCGCATCCGCAGGGTGATTACGCAGTTCGATTAGTTACGATCTATGTTAGGGCCTCGGTTGATACGGGTGAGAGACGAGGTTCTCTCATAGGTCATAGATTAGGCTCTCTTATGGGGCATAGACGAGGCTCTCTTATAGGGTAGGTGTCTCGTCTATGGCCATAAGAGAGCCTCGTCTATGACTATACCATTGAAAAAATGTTAAAGCCCTGCGATCTCATCCAGCCAAGCGTAGCCATCGCGTCGCTCGGCATTCGCCAGTCTCCACGTGGGGAGAGGCTGATGGAGCCCACTTTCGGGCCGTCCGGCAGGCAACTGCGCTTGAACTGTTGCTGGAAGAAGCGGCGGAAGAAGGTATGGAGCCATTTCTTGAGGGTGGCATCGTCGTAGGTTTCTCCGAATGCCCGCTTCGCCAAGAAATAAATCTTCGCGGGGGAGGCTCCGAAGCGTAAGAAGTGATAGAGGAAGAAATCGTGCAGCTCGTACGGGCCTACCAAATCCTCTGTCTTCTGCTTGATATTCCCATGCTCGTCGGCGGGAATCAATTCCGGGCTGATCGGAGTGTCTACTATATCTAATAACGTGGCGCGGGAAGCCTCGTCTACCTTGTTATTGGCCACCCATTCCACCAGATATTTAACCAATGTCTTGGGAATGCTACCGTTGACGCCGTACATAGACATATGGTCGCCATTGTAAGTAGCCCAGCCCAAGGCAAGCTCCGAGAGGTCTCCCGTACCGATCACAAGGCCGTTCTCTTGGTTTGCTACGTCCATAAGAAGTTGGGTACGCTCGCGGGCTTGGCTGTTCTCGTAGGTCACGTCATGTATATGGATGTCGTGATTGATATCCTTGAAGTGTTGGATGCAAGCCTCCTTGATGGAGATCTCCCGGAGGTCACGCCAAGGGAGCGTATCAAGTCGCAGGCATTGGTATAGGTACGATCCGTCGTTCCGAAGCCGGGCATGGTGATGCCGATGATCTTATCCCGTGGGATCTTCAAGGCGTCGAAGGTCATGACG
>ENA-OQCK01000391-OQCK01000391.1-human-gut-metagenome-genome-assembly--contig:-NODE-391-length-24694-cov-3.768144_pt1 | contig 24694 bp, 28 predicted proteins | sample MGYA00242498_ERZ504578 | MGnify/ENA primary metagenome ERZ504578 (study PRJEB26092, sample SAMD00036229) | human gut metagenome | host: Homo sapiens | study: EMG produced TPA metagenomics assembly of...
TATATATTTTTTTTTAAAGAGCATTATGAATAAGATTATGGAATGCGTCCCCCAATTTCAGTGAAGGACGCGATTTGCAAAAGATAGATAAGATAGTGGCTCCTTTTCGGAGCAAACAAGGTGTGAAACTGTTGGATTACAGCAACGATGAAGACCATAACCGCCTCGTGGTGACCGTAGTGGGCGAACCTGAACCGCTTCGTGATGCCGTGCTCGAAGCTATCGGCGTAGCGGTAGAGCTGATAGATCTCAATCACCATCAGGGGCAGCACCCTCGTATGGGTGCTGTAGATGTAGTGCCTTTTATTCCCATCAGGGGGGTGACGATGGAAGAAGCCGTTGCCCTCTCCAAAGAAGTGGGCGAGGAGGTTGCTCGCCGTTACAATCTTCCCGTTTTCTTGTACGAAAAGTCCGCTTCTGCCCCCACCGGGAAAACCTGGCAGCTGTCCGTAAAGGAGAGTTCGAGGGTATGGCAGAAAAGATAAAGCTTCCGGAATGGCATCCCGACTTCGGTCCTGCCGAACGTCATCCCACCGCAGGCACGGTAGCCATCGGTGCTCGCATGCCTTTGGTAGCCTATAATATCAACCTCAATACCCCCAGTCTGGAGATAGCCCACGACATCGCCAAGAAAATCCGTTTCATCGGCGGCGGACTGCGCTACTGCAAGGCAATGGGAGTGGAGCTGAAGGACCGCGGCATCACGCAGGTGTCTATCAACATGACGGACTATACCCGCACCGCCCTCTACCGCGCCTTCGAACTGGTGCGTGTGGAAGCCCGCCGCTACGGAGTCAGCATTGTGGGCAGCGAGATTATCGGCCTGGTTCCGATGGCAGCGCTGATAGATACAGCGTCCTACTACCTGGGATTGGAGAACTTCTCCATGGAGCAGGTGCTCGAAGCGAGAATGTAAGCCGAATCGAACAACAATACTAACTTAATTCCCCTCCCTACGGGGGAGGGTCAGGGGAGAGCTTTTATGACAGAAAACCTTATTATATTCAACACCCGTGTCGTCACCCCCATCGGCTTTTCCGCCCGTCGCGGCAGAGAGATGGAGGAACTTTGCATCATCGACAATGCACGGTGGAAGTGACCGACGGCATCATTACCTACGTCGGGCCCGGCCGTGGCGAGGAGCGTGACGGCTATTATCAGCGCTACTGGCATTACAATGCCCGTGGCAAGTGCCTGCTGCCCGGCTTTGTGGACTCGCACACACATTTTGTGTTTGGTGGCGAGCGTGCCGAGGAGTTCTCCTGGCGTTTGAGGGAGAGAGTTACATGTCCATCATGGAACGTGGAGGAGGCATCGTGAGTACGGTGAAGGCTACCCGTGCATGCAATTTCATCCAGTTGCGCAGCAAGGCGGAGAGCTTTCTGAAGCAGATGAGTGCTATGGGAGTGACTACCGTAGAGGGAAAGAGCGGCTACGGTCTGGACAAGGAAACCGAGCTCCTGCAGCTCCGGGTGATGCGTAGCCTTAATAATGACGAGCACAAACGTGTAGACGTTGTCTCCACTTTTCTCGGCGCACATGCTGTGCCTGCAGAATACAACGGGCGGACAGATGAATATGTGGACTACATTATCCGCGAAGTGATGCCCGTAGTGGTTCATAATAATTTGGCAGAGTTCTGCGATGTCTTCTGTGAGCAGGGCGTTTTCTCCATCGAGCAGTCCCGTCGCCTTTTGCTGGCAGCCAAGGAAATGGGACTTGCCTTGAAACTCCATGCCGACGAGATTGTACCATTAGGGGGTGCCGGACTGGCTGCTGAACTTTCTGCCGTCTCTGCCGACCATCTGCTGCATGCTTCGGATGCGGACATCCGCGCCATGGCCGACAAGGGAGTTGTGGCGACCCTTCTTCCGCTGACAGCCTTTGCTTTGAAGGAACCCTATGCTCGTGGGCGCGAAATGATTGATGCTGGTTGTGCCGTGGCCCTTGCCACCGACCTCAATCCGGGCAGTTGTTTCTCCGGTTCCATCCCCCTGACATTTGCCTTGGCGTGCATTTATATGAAAATGAGTATTGAAGAGGCCATCACTGCTCTGACCTTGAACGGTGCGGCCGCTCTGAACCGTGCGGACAGCATTGGTAGTATCGAGGTGGGCAAGAAAGGAGACTTCGTAGTGCTCAATACGGATAATTATCACTTTTTACCTTATTATGTAGGTATGAATTGTGTCAATACCACCATAAAGGGGGGAGTGCTTTATCCTGTACTTTAAGAAGTGCTGATATCCCCTCTTAATCCTTAATCTTTAATATTTAATATCATGTTAGTTGATTTGACAGTAAAGGAATTTTTGAATAAAGTGGCGGGTAGCGATCCCGTCCCCGGTGGCGGTAGTATTGCCGCTTTGAACGGTGCTATTGCTTCTGCTCTTGCCGCTATGGTTGCTAACCTCACCATCGGTAAGAAAGGTTATGAACTTCACGAAGAGCTGATGCGCATATCTCCGGAGTTGCCTTGCAGCAAAAGGGGGCTTTTGTAGAAGATATAGACCGCGACTCTGAACCTACGACAAGGTGTTTGCCTGCTTCAAGATGCCGAAAGCTACGGATGAGGAAAAGGCGGCGCGCAGTACTGCCATCCAGGCGGCTACCAAGTTTGCCGCCCTTGTTCCCATGCAGGTGGCACGCAATGCGTATGAGCTGATGACGGTTATCATGGATGTAGCTCGCCTGGGCAACCGCAATGCCGTTACGGATGCTTGTGTGGCCATGATGTCTGCCCGTTCGGCTGTGCTGGGCGCACTGATGAATGTACGCATCAACCTGGGTTCGCTGAAGGACAAGGAGTTTGTGTCCAAGCTCCAAAGTGAAGCCGACGAATTGGAACACTTGGCTTGTGCGAAAGAAAAGGAATTGTTGGACGAAATCAATCAAGAGCTGAAAGTATGAACAATGTCTATTATGTAGGTTCCGGTGAGTTGACCTTCGACCTCATCGAACGTATTATCAATGAAAATCTGAAACTGGAGCTGGCTCCGGAAGCCAAGCTGCGGATACAGAAGTGCCGCGATTATCTGGACAAGAAGATTGCGGAGTCGGAAGAACCCTTGTATGGCATTACCACCGGTTTCGGCTCGTTGTGCAGTAAGAGCATTTCGTCGGACGAGCTGGGCACCTTGCAGGAAAATCTCATCAAGAGCCATGCTTGCAGTGTGGGCGAGGAGATACGCCCGGTCATCATCAAACTGATGATGTTGCTCAAGGCGCATGCCCTCTCTTTGGGGCATAGCGGTGTGCAGGTCATCACCGTGCAGCGCATCCTCGATTTCTTCAATAACGACGTGATGCCTATCGTTTATGACCGTGGCTCACTGGGCGCCTCCGGCGACCTGGCTCCTCTGGCCAACCTCTTCCTGCCGCTTATCGGTGTGGGCGATGTCTATTATAAAGGAAAGAAGCGCGAGGCTATCAGTGTGCTCGACGAGTTCGGTTGGGAACCGGTGAAGCTGATGAGTAAAGAGGGATTGGCATTACTCAACGGCACCCAGTTTATGAGTGCCAACGGTGTCTTTGCTCTTCTCAAAGCCTTCCGTCTCTCCAAGAAAGCCGACTTGATTGCCGCCCTCTCCCTGGAAGCTTTCGACGGGCGTATAGATCCGTTTATGGACTGTATCCAGCAGATTCGTCCACACAAGGGCCAGATAGAAACGGGTGCCAACTTCCGTAAACTATTGGAAGGCAGCGAGCTGATAGCCCGTCCCAAGCAGCATGTACAAGACCCTTATTCGTTCCGTTGCATCCCTCAGGTGCATGGGGCCACGAAAGACGCCATCCGTTACGTGGCTTCCGTCCTGCTGACGGAAATCAATTCTGTGACGGACAATCCCACCATCTTCCCCGATGAGGACCGTATCATCTCGGGCGGTAACTTCCACGGCCAGCCGCTTGCCATTTCCTACGACTTTCTCGGCATTGCCTGGCAGAGCTGGGCAATATATCCGAGCGGCGTATCGCCCAGCTTATCATGGGGCTGCGTGGACTTCCGGAATTCCTTGTGGCCAATCCCGGTCTGAACTCTGGTTTCATGATTCCGCAATATGCTGCCGCGTCTATGGTAAGCCAGAATAAGATGTACTGCTATGCCGCCAGCAGCGACTCCATCGTTTCCTCCAACGGGCAGGAAGACCATGTCAGCATGGGTGCCAATGCAGCTACTAAGCTTTATCGCATTATGGACAATCTGGAGCATATCCTTGCCATCGAACTGATGAATGCCGCTCAGGGCATCGACTTCCGCCGTCCGGCAAAGACTTCTCCCGTTCTGGAGCGTTTCCTGCACGAATATCGCAAGGAAGTCCCCTTTGTGAAGGAAGACATCGTGATGTATAAGGAAATCCATAAGACAGTCGCTTTCCTCAACCGGACAAAGTTTGATTATTAGGAACTTCCCAATAAATCTGCCAGAAACATAATAATTATTAATCTGTTAACAATAAGAAAGGAAACTTAATTGGCGAATTGAGTTTTCTTTCTATATTTGTCCCGTTTTATTCCGATAATGAATAAAAATAGTTTTAGTTTAGAAAGGGAAGAAAAATGGGCGAACACACGAAGCATTCAACATCACGGGTGGAACTGAGGGAACGTATCATTCTGGCCGCCGTAGAATTATTTACAACAAATGGAATAAAAAGTATCACGATGGATGAGATTGCCGCATCTTTGGGTATCTCTAAGCGCACTCTCTACGAAGTTTTTCCGGACAAGGAAACCTTGTTGGAAGAATGTATCCTGAAGTCCCAGAAGGATGGTGATATTTTTGTGAAAGGAGTAATAGAGACTTCCGGTAACGTATTGGAAGTTTTGTTGAGATGTTATCAGTGGAGCATAGAGCGTTTTCATGCCACGAACAAGAAGTTTTTTGAGGATATCAAGAAATATCCCAAGGCTTATCAGCTGATGAAGAACAACCGGAACCGGAGCTCGGAAGATACAGTGAACTTCTTCAAAGAGGGCGTGAAGCAAGGCATTTTTCGTGATGATGTGAATTTCGCCATTATCAATCTGCTCGTGCGCGACCAGCTCGATTTGCTGATGAATTCGGACATCTGCAATGAGTATTCTTTCCTTGAAGTGTACGAATCTATCATGTTCACTTTCTTGCGCGGTATCTCTACGGAGAAGGGTGCCCGTGTTCTGGAGGACTTTATCTGCGAATATCGCAAGAATCAGGTAAAGCCGGATGAAACGAAGGAGTAGTTTTAATAAATAATCTATTTTTGATTTATGAAGATGCAGAGATTTTGGGTAGGCAGAGCACTACTGTTGGCAGTTGCTGTGCTGTATGCCGGCGGCTATGTGCGCGCACAAGAGGCAAAGGATACCCTGACCCTGACCCTTGACCGTGCCTTGGAGATTGCTTTAAGCGACAATCCTACCATAAAGGTGGCGGAGGAAGAAATTGCTTTGAAGAAAGTGACTCACAAGGAGACCTGGCAGAACTTGCTTCCGCAGGCAAGCATTGACGGTACGTGGAATCATACCATCAGTGCGGCACAGATGAATCTTGGTGGACAGTCGTTCAAGATGGGTATGGACAATTCGAATACGGTAAGCGGGGTGCTGAATATCAGTTTGCCCATATTCGCCCCTAGCGTATATAAGGCCATGTCGATGACGAAGACAGACATTGAACTGGCTGTGGAAAAGTCACGGGCTTCTAAGCTGGACTTGGTGAACCAGGTAACTAAGGGTTACTATCAGCTGATGCTGACGCAAGACTCCTACGATGTGTTGCAGAAGAGCTATAAGCTGGCAGAAGACAACTACAACATTGTCAATGCCAAGTATCAGCAGGGTACCGTCAGCGAGTTCGATAAAATCAGTGCCGAGGTGCAGATGCGCAGCATTAAGCCGAATGTGATTTCAGCGGGTAATGCCGTGACGTTGTCCAAGTTGCAGTTGAAGGTACTGATGGGGGTAACGGCCGATGTGGATATAGAGATTGCCGACAATCTCGGCAACTATGAGACGGAGCTGTTTGCCAATGAACTGAATCAGCCCGCTGCCAATCTGAACAATAATACGACGATGAAGCAGTTGGACTTGAACCGGAAGATGCTCAATCAGAACATCAAGTCACTCCGTGCCAACTTCATGCCTACTTTGGGTATGAACTATTCTTACCAGTACCAGTCACTCTACAACGAGGATTGGAACATCCTCGATTATAATTGGAGCGGAAGTTCCGCACTGATGTTTACGCTGAGTATTCCTTTGTATAAGGCAAGCAATTTCACCAAGCTCAAGTCCAACCGTATTCAGATACGTCAGTTGGAGCAGGACCGTCTGGACACAGAGCGAAAGCTGAACATGCAGATTACCAGCTACCAGAACAACATGGCTGCCAGTTCCGAGCAGGTTGTCAGCAACCGCGAGAATGTGATGCAGGCACAGAAAGCTGTGCAGATTGCCGGTAAACGCTATGAGGTAGGCAAAGGTACGGTGTTGGAACTGAACACATCACAAGTGCAGCTTACGGAGGCTGAACTGACTTACAATCAGTCCATCTATGATTATCTGGTAGCGAAGGCTGACCTTGACCAAGTGCTGGGAAAGGATTATATTGCAGAGAACGAAGAATGAAGAACTAAGAATGAAGAATAGAAATAAGAACAACGATATGAAAAAAGGTTTTCAATGGATGGCCCTGCTGGTTGTTGCCATGTTGGGGGCATGTAGCGGAGGTAGTGATAAAGCTGCTGCTGAGAAGGTGGACGAGAAGCCGAGGGTGAAACTGGCCGAGGTGTCGTCCCGTCCCGTGGAACAGATTCAGGAATACACCGCTACGGTGGAAGCCGAAGTAAAAAACAATATTGCTCCCTCTTCTCCGGTGCGTATAGACCGCATCTTTGTGGAGGTGGGCGACCGCGTGTCGAAAGGCCAGAAGCTGGTCAGCATGGATGCTGCCAATCTGAAGCAGATAAAATATCAGTTGGACAACCAGCAGATAGAGTTCAAGCGTATTGACGAGTTGTATAAGGTAGGCGGTGCCTCCAAGTCGGAGTGGGATACCGCCAAGATGAATCTCGACATCCGTGAGACTTCCTATAAGAATCTCTTGGAGAACACCTCGTTGCTCAGTCCCATTAACGGGGTGGTGACGGCACGCAATTACGATAACGGAGATATGTATAGCGGTGGAGAACCGGTACTGGTAGTGGAGCAAATCACTCCGGTAAAACTATACATCAACGTATCCGAAGGCTACTTTACCAAAGTGAAGAAGGGCGCTCCCGTATCCGTGAAAGTAGATGTCTATGGTGACGAGGAGTTCGAAGGCAAAATCAGCCTTGTTTATCCTACCATCGACCCGGCTACCCGTACTTTCCCGGTAGAGATACAGCTTGTCAACCGTGATCAGCGCGTACGTCCGGGAATGTTTGCCCGCGCCACGCTGAACTTCGGAACACAGGACCACGTGGTTGTTCCCGACCTGGCCATTGTGAAGCGTGCCGGTTCAGGCGACCGCTATGTCTATGTCTACAAGGACGGCAAGGTGTCTTATAATAAGGTAGAGCTTGGCCGTCGTATGGATACGGAGTATGAGTTGATTTCCGGTGTAGACAATAACTCTCAAGTTGTTATTGCTGGGCAGTCTAAATTAGCCGATGGTGTGGAAGTCGAGGTAGAAAAATAATATGGTAATGTGGTAATGTGATAATATGCTAATGTGCCGATGTAGCTACATTGCGCAGCCAATTAGCATATTAGCACATTGGCAAATTAAAGAATTAATCTTATGAGTTTATACGAAGGAGCGGTTAAGAAACCGATTATGACCTCGCTCTGCTTCCTGGCAGTGGCTATATTTGGTCTGTTCTCTCTGTCGAAATTGCCGGTAGACTTTATCCGGACATCGAGACCAACACCATTATGGTGATGACGACCTATCAGGGTGCCAGTGCTCGGACATCGAGAATAACGTGACCCGTCCGTTGGAAAACGTGCTGAATTCGGTCAGCAACTTGAAGCATATCACTTCCCGTTCGTCGGAGAATATTTCCGTGATTACGCTGGAGTTTGAGTATGGGTATGACATAGACGTGCTGACGAACGACGTGCGTGATAAACTGGACATGGTGAGCTCCATGCTGCCCGATGAGGTCGAAACTCCCATCATCTTCAAGTTCAGTACGGACATGATTCCTATCCTGCTGCTCTCCGTGCAGGCGGAGGAGAGCCAGCCGGCTCTTTACAAAATATTGGATGACAACGTGGCGAATCCCTTGGCGCGTGTGCCCGGTGTCGGTACGGTGTCCATTTCGGGTGCCCCCAAGCGTGAGGTCAATGTATATTGCGACCCCAATAAACTGGATGCCTACAACCTTTCTGTAGAAACTATCAGCTCTATTATCAGTGCCGAAAACCGGAATACGCCGGGCGGTACGTTTGATGTAGGTAGCAATACCTATTCGCTGCGTGTGGAAGGTGAGTTCAAGGATCCCAAAGAGATGGAGAACATCGTGTAGGTACGCACAACGGTGCTTCCGTCTATCTGCGCGATGTGGCAAAAGTTGTGGACTCTGTGGAGGAACGTGCACAGAAGACGTATAGCAACGGTGTGCAGGGCGCTATGATTGTGGTGCAGAAACAATCGGGTGCTAATTCTGTAGCCATTTCGCAGAAGGTAATTGATATGTTGCCACAGTTGCAGAAGTCACTGCCGAGCGATGTGAAGCTGGGGATCATTGTCAATACTTCCGATAACATCTTGAATACGATAGACAGCTTGGAGGAAACCATTATGTACGCTATGCTGTTCGTTATCTTGGTGGTGTTCGTTTTTTTGGGGCGTTGGCGTGCCACGGTCATCATCTGTATCACCATACCGATGTCACTGGTTGCCTCGTTCATCTATCTGGGTATCATCGACGGCGGTTCACTGAATATCATCTCGCTCTCTTGTCTCTCTATTGCTATTGGTAACGTGGTGGACGACGCCATTGTGGTACTCGAGAATGTAACGACCCATATTGAACGGGGTTCCGAACCGAAGCAGGCAGCGATACATGCCACGAACGAGGTGGCCATCTCCGTAATTGCATCTACGCTAACTATGATTGCGGTATTCTTCCCATTGACGATGGTAAGTGGTATGTCCGGTGTGTTATTCCGTCAGTTGGGATGGATGATGTGTGTGATTATGACGGTTTCCACAGTTTCAGCCTTGTCATTCACCCCGATGATGTGTGCGCAGCTTCTGCGTTTGCAGAAAAAGCAGAGTAAGATGTTCCTTACGCTCTATACGCCGATTCAGCGTGCGCTGGACGGTCTTGACGTGTGGTATCAGAACCGGTTGAACTGGGCTGTGCGCCATCGTCTGACGGTTATGGCAGGCTGTGCCGCATTCTTTGTGGCAAGTCTGTTCTGTGCCAAGTACATCGGTACCGAGTTCTTCCCGGCAGCAGACAATAGCCGCATCGGTATCAACCTTCAGTTGCCCATCGGGGCCCGTGTGGAGCGTGCGGAAGCGTTGGCTTCGGAACTGACAAACAAGTGGATGACGCGCTACGGAGATATGATGAAAGTTTGCAACTACACTGTGGGGCAGGCGGACTCTGACAATACGTTTGCTTCCATGCAGGACAACGGTAGTCATATCATTAGTTTCAATATCAGTCTGGTGAGTCCGGGAGACCGTGACGTGACACTGGAAACCGTTTGCGACGAAATGCGTGAGGACTTGAAGGGGTATCCTGAATTGGATAAGGCGCAGGTTATTCTGGCGGTAGCACAGGCGGCATGAGCGCCCAGCAAGTGCCGACTTGAGGTTTATGGTTACGACTTCACCGCTACGGACAAAGTGTCAGCCGAACTGAAAGAGAAATTGTTGCAGGTGAAAGGTGTGAGTGAAGTGAACATCAGCCGTCAGGATTATCAGCCCGAATATCAGGTGGACTTTGACCGTGAGAAGCTGGCATTGCATGGCTTGAATCTTTCTACTGCCTCCAACTATCTGCGTAATCGTGTAAATGGTGCTTTGGCATCTTATTATCGCGAAGATGGTGACGAGTACGACATCCGTGTGCGTTACGCTCCCGAATTCCGTACAAAGATTGAAGATTTGGAGAACATCCTTATTTATACGCCTTCCGGTGAGGGTATCCGCGTGAAAGACCTCGGCAAAGTAGTCGAGCGTTCTGCTCCTCCTACCATCGAACGTAAAGACCGTGAGCGTATTGTTACTGTATCTGCGGTTATTTCGGGAGCACCTTTGGGCGATGTGGTGGCCGATGGTAATGCTATAATTGATAAGATGGACCTACCAAGTGGTGTTTCTATCCAGATTTCGGGTTCGTATGAGGACCAACAGGATTCATTCTCCGACTTGGGAACGCTGGCTGTATTGATTGTTATTCTCGTATTCATTGTGATGGCAGCTCAGTTTGAGTCTTTGAGTTATCCGTTCATCATCATGTTTTCCATTCCATTTGCATTCAGCGGTGTGTTGATGGCATTATTCTTTACGGGAACCAATTTGAATGTGATGTCGCTTTTGGGTGGAATCATGTTGATTGGTATTGTGGTGAAGAACGGTATCGTACTCATCGACTACATCACGCTTTGCCGCGAACGTGGTCAAGCGGTGCTTCACTCTGTAGTCACGGCAGGCCGCAGCCGTTTGCGTCCGGTATTAATGACTACACTGACCACTATCCTCGGTATGGTGCCGATGGCTGTAGGCAGGGTGAAGGTGCGAGATGTGGCGTCCGTTGGGTGTTGCCGTAATTGGCGGCTTGACGGTGTCTACCATCCTAACATTGATTCTTGTCCCCGTGCTCTATTGCTCGTTTGCCGGTATCGGTATTCGCCGCACGCGTAAGAAGATTAAGAAAGACCGTGAGCTGAATGATTATTACCAGCTGCATAAGGAGAAGATGACGAAACCACGTAAACAATGATTAATCATTAAACATTAATCACTAAACATTATTCATTAATCATTAAACATTAAATTCGTGAAATCAGTATTCATAACATTCGACCAGGCGTTCTTCGAGCGCATCATGCATTGCTCGACCGCCACAACTGCCGTGGCTTCAGCTATTGGCAGCAGGTACAGGGGCGTGGTTCCGTCAAGGGTGAGCCGCATTACGGCAGCCATGCCTGGCCCAGCATGTGTAGTGCCATTATCGCTGTGGTGGATGAGGCTAAGGTAGCTCCGCTGCTCGATGCCCTCCATGCTTTGGATGTGGAGACGCCGCAGCTGGGGTTGCGTGCATTCGTGTGGAATATCGAACAGACCATTTAATCAGGCCTGTTCTATCAATAACTATTATCCCCGGAGAAAAAATCTTGTTTCTTCGGGGATAATTCTTTTTGTCCGGAGATATTTTTTCAACCTATATCTATATCTTTGCGTCCACGTTAGGTATGGAAAAGAATTCATTGAAATATACGGGTTTGTTAGTGTTCATCGTATGGGGCGCATTGCTACTGATGCAATGGCTGCCAAGCATCGCGGTGGGCGAACACACGCTGCGGCGTGTGGACCTGCTGGGCGATGTGCGCCGCCCCAAGCCGGTGACGGAAGAAGAACCGGACAGTCTGCTGCCCCCGCCTCCGAAGGTGAAGCCCGCCTTTGTGGACACCTGCCGTGCGGGCATGACGTGCATTGAAGATTACAGCGATTCTACCATGCGTGGCATGACGCGGTTCTATCAGGCACTCGACGAGCTTGCCAAAGCACCCCGTCCGGTTCGTATTGCCTATTTCGGCGACTCCTTTATCGAAGCGGATATTCTGACGGCCGATTTGCGCGAGATGCTTCAGCAGAAATATGGCGGTTGCGGAGTGGGTTTTGTCACCATCACGTCCATGACCAGTGGTTTCCGTCCTACAGTGCGTCATTCCTTCAGCGGATGGCAGAGCCATTCTGTCATGGACTCCGTGTTCTTTGACCGTAGCAAGCTGGGAGTCTCCGGACATTACTTTATTCCGAATACCGATGCTTATGTGGAACTGCGGGGTCAGAAGAACTATGCTTCCCGTCTGGACACCTGCCAGCGTGCCAGTATCTTTTTCTATAACCGTGGCGCAACCACCCTTTCTGTCCGCGTCAATCGTGGCGAAGCAACTACCGAGACTTTTGAGCCGATTGATGATTTGCAGGAGATGACGGTAGAGGGAAATATCGGTTCTGTCCGTTGGACGGTGGAAAGTGCGGACTCCACCTTGTTTTATGGCCTTGCCATGGACGGTACTTCCGGCATTGTGCTGGATAACTTCTCACTGCGTGGCAGCTCCGGCCTTTCCCTCCGCTCTGTTCCCGTGTGGATGATGCGTGAGTTCAATGAACAGCGTCCTTACGATTTGATAATCCTGCAGTACGGACTGAATGTGGCTACAGAGCGCGGACGGAATTACGACAAGTACATTGCCGGCATGCAGACAACGGTGCAGCATCTCAAGGAGGCCTTTCCGCAAGCAGCCATCCTCATAGTCAGCGTGGGCGATAGGGACTATAAGACCGAAGAAGGGGAGCTGCGTACCATGCCTGGCATCAAGAATCTGGTTCGTTATCAACAGAATTTGGCGGCGGATGAGGCTGTCGCTTTCTGGAACATGTTCGAGGCTATGGTGGGAAGGCAGTATGGCAGACATGTGCATGCCAAGCCGTCATTGGCCAATTATGATTATACGCACATCAACTTCCGTGGTGGAAAGCATCTTGCGGGATTACTTTATGAGTCTTTGATTTATGGCAAGGAACAGTATGACAGAAGGAGGGCCTACTATGAAGAGGAGCCATAAGGAGGATTCACGATTGTACGATTTACGATGTACGATTTGCTGCGCGGTGCTGGTGCTGATTGCGGCGATACGGCCGCTCCATGCACAGGACATACTGCCAGGCAGCCTTTCGTGTCATGCCGGTGGAGCGGATTGTGATACTCTCTGCCTCTATTCCCAACGTACGGATACGGTGTCTGTCCCTTTGATAACTTTTCCCGCCGCATTCCGGCAAATGAAGGAGAATGTACTTACCGACAGTCTGGGTATTCTTAATCCTTTCTGGGAGAAGTTGCGTCTGTCTCGGCTGGGCGCTTCCGCTGATACGCTTCGCATCGTACATGTGGCGACAGCCATATACGCGGCCATATCTTCCCCCGTACACCGGTGCGTTGATGCAGGACACTTTCGGGGCAGTCTCTTATACCGATGTAGGTATCAACGGTGCATTTTGTACTACTTTCACCCGTCCGGACCGTATTGCTGATATTGCGGCTCTGCATCCCGACCTGCTTATTCTTTCCTTCGGGACGAACGAAAGCCATAACCGCCGTTACAATACAATGCTGCACTATCGCCAGATGGACGACCTTGTACGCATGCTTCGCGAGAAACTGCCGAATGTACCGATGTTGATGACCACTCCTCCGGGCTCTTACGAGAGTTTCCGGCAGCGTCGCCGTCGTCGGACCTATAAGATTAATCCGCGTACTGCCGTTGCCGTGCAGACCATCCGCCGCTATGCCGATGAAAACGGATTGGCGGTATGGGACATGTACGAAATACTTGGCGGTACCCACCGTGCCTGCCTCAACTGGCAGGAAGCCGGATTGATGGGTCCGGACCATGTACACTATTTGCCGGACGGTTACCGCCTGCAAGGCGAGCTGTTCTGCCAGGCCTTGTTAAAAGCTTATAACGATTATGTGGAATATTGACGAATTTTTATCCGGATTGAATATAGACTTGGACCGTTTGCGCGATGTCTTCACTTATGACCCGCAAGCCCCGATGATATTCAGCAGTGGTATTTTCCTCTGGCTGTTTGTCGCTTTTATATTGGTTTATCTGTTGTTGCAACGCCGGACGACGGCGCGTTTGCTGTTTGTCACCTTGTTTTCCTATTACTTCTATTATAAAAGTAGTGGCACTTATTTCTTCCTGCTTGGACTGGTGACGGTCTGTGACTTTTTCATTGCATGCTTGATGGCACGCGAGGCTATTCCCTGGCTACGTAAGGCATGGGTTGTGTTGAGTCTGTTCATCAATTTGGGGTTGTTGTGTTACTTCAAGTACACCAATTTCCTGGGCGAAACTTTTGCCTCGCTGACGGGAGGCACGTTCACGACAATGGATATTTTTCTTCCGGTGGGCATCTCTTTTTTCACTTTTCAGTCGTTGAGCTATACGATAGATGTGTACCGTCGCCAGATAACGCCTTTGGGCAGTTTATTGGATTATGCTTTTTATGTTTCTTTCTTTCCCCAGTTGGTGGCGGGGCCTATTGTACGTGCCCGTGATTTCATTCCGCAAATCCGCCGTCCGCTGTTTGTCTCCAGGGAGATGTTCGGACGTGGAATCTTCTCATCGTGAGTGGGCTCTTCAAGAAAGCGGTTATATCGGACTATATCAGCGTTAACTTTGTAGAGCGTATTTTTGATAATCCTACTCTTTATTCGGGGGTGGAGAATCTGATGGGTGTTTATGGCTATGCCTTGCAGATTTATTGCGACTTCTCCGGTTACAGTGATATGGCTATCGGCATTGCCTTGTTGCTGGGCTTCCATTTCAATATCAATTTCGATTCCCCTTATAAGTCCGCTTCCATTACGGAATTTTGGAGGCGGTGGCATATTTCGCTTTCCAGCTGGTTGCGCGATTACCTTTATATTTCTTTGGGAGGCAACCGGAAGGGGAAAATCCGCCAATATGCCAATCTCATCATTACCATGTTCCTGGGCGGCTTGTGGCATGGCGCTTCGTGGAATTTTGTACTTTGGGGAATGATGCATGGCGTTGCGCTTGCAGCCCATAAGTGCTGGATGACGCTTACCGGGCGTAAAAAGGGGACGGAGAGCCATGGCATCCACCGCTTCTTCGGAGTGCTTGTCACTTTCCATTTTGTTTGTTTCTGCTGGATATTCTTCCGTAATGCGGAGTTCTCCACATCAATGGATATGCTGAAGCAGATATTCACTACTTTCCGTCCGCAACTCTTCCCGCAGCTGGTAGAGGGTTATTGGGAAGTGTTTGCACTGATGGCATTGGGCTATCTGCTGCATTTTGTGCCCGACAGTTGGGAACGTGCTTGCACAAAAACAGTAATCCGCCTCCCCTTGTTGGGAAAGGCGGTACTGATGCTTGCTGTAATCTATCTGGTCATTCAGATGAAAAGTTCGGAGATACAGCCGTTTATCTATTTCCAGTTCTGATTACTTCTTCTCGGTTGCTGTGGAGTCTGCCTGCTGTCGGAAGGGTTCCCGGTAGTTGAGCCCGTCTCTCCGGTAGAGGCCGATGAGTCCGGCCAGTCGGGTAGTGAAGTTTGTATAATCTTTCTTTTCCAGTTGTGTCCATTGTACTTCGGCAAGGGCGGCCATACGGGGGAGAACCATATACTCTACCTGTTCGCTGGTCGGGATGTATTCTGTCCAAAGGTTGGCTTGTGTGCCGAGTATGTGCTTGGCTTGTTCTTCGGTCAGTGAGGCGGTAGGATTCAGACTGTATACTTTCTCCAATGGGACAAAGCCTCCGATGGCAAATGGTTCGTGCCGGGTATCCTCACTTTGGTAATAATCAAAGTAGCAATAGTCATTGGGTGTCATTATCACGTCGTGTCCCAGTTGGGCCGCCTTGATTCCTCCTGCCGAGCCACGCCATGACATAACAGTTGCGTTGGGGCGACGTCGCTTCCAGAATCTCATCCCAGCCGATAATCTGGCGTCCTTTACTATTGAGGAGCTTTTCGATACGTGTCATACAATAGCTCTGCAGACGGTCTTCGGCAGTATGGTTCTTGTCGGCTTTCAATTTTTCGGTTCTGATACGTGCCTGGCATTTGGGACACTTTTTCCAACGGGTGCGGGGAGCTTCGTCACCGCCGATGTGGATGTATTTGGAAGGGAATATGTCAATGATTTCGGCCATGACATCTTCGAGGAACTGCATGACTTTTCGTTGCCGATGCACAGCACATCTTCGAATACGCCCCAACGTGGGCACACTTCATACGGTCCACCGGTACATCCCATTTCGGGATAGGCGGCCAGTGCGGCAAGCATGTGTCCGGGCAGGTCTACTTCGGGGATGACCGTGATATAGCGCTCCCCGGCATATTTTACGATTTCTTTGGCTTGCTCCTGCGTATAGAAACCGCCATACCGGGTGTTGTCATACTCTTCGGTGTTCCGGCCGATAACGGTACGGTCGCGCCAGGCGCCAATTTCCGTCAGCTTGGGATACTTCTTTATTTCTATTCTCCAGCCTTGGTCTTCGGTGAGGTGCCAGTGGAAGGTATTCATATTGTGAAGTGCCAGCAAGTCTATGTATTTTTTTACGAACTCAATGGGAAAGAAGTGGCGGCCCACATCGAGGTGCATGCCCCGGTAGCTGAAGCGGGGTTCATCCTGGATGCTGCCGGCAGGCAATAGGATAGAGGTGGCTTTGGTTTCGGCGGGGATTGATTTACGCAGGGTTTGTATACCGTAGAACACCCCGTTCTCGGTCTGTCCGTTTAGGGTCACCCGGTCGGCTTTGACGGTCAGCACATAGCCTTCCCGGTTGCGATGGCCGGATCCAGTCCCAATGTGATGGCGCCTTTGGGCGCTTCGCTCCCCGGGGCAAGGGCTTCTGTCTGGAGGGTGTGGCCGGTGGACTGGCTGATGTATTCGGCCAAAAACTCGGCATTGCGTTTCAAAAGTTCATTGTGTTCGGGGTAGGCGATGATGGTACCGTCATTCAGGTTGAAGGGGGATTCCTGACTCAAGGCAACCTCCTGGGGCAGGGGAATGACTTGATAGTTGGCTGTTGTTTCTACTCCGCATGAAGAGCAGGCCAGGATGAGAGTGCCTGCAAGGAGCATGTGTGTAAGTTTTCTCATGGTATTGAACTGATTAAATTAGTGTCTGACAAATATACTAAAAAAATACTAAAGAGGCAGAGGAGAAGGGGATAAATGCATGCTCATACCTCAGTTCTTCTTTGCTCTGTACTCCTTGGGTGACATTCCCGTGTGTTTCTTGAAATATCGTCCGAAGAAAGACTGGTCGGGAAAATGATATTTGTCGGCAATCTCTTTCAGTGACATGCCGGTGGATTGCAGTGCCATTTTCAGTTCCAATATCAGGTTTTCGTCAATGATTTCTTTGGCAGAATCTTCTGCCACTTGTTTGGTGATGGCAGATAGGTAGCGGGTCGAAATGCAGAGTTGGTCAGCATAAAAAGCGACATCCCGCTGGGTAGTACAGTACGTATGTACCAGATTTATGAACTTTTTGAACAATTCTTCTTTCCGGTTACTGCCATTGATTTGCTCTTCCGTAAAGTAACGTTGAACCTTGTCGTAGGTGTCGAGAAAGAAAATTTGCAGCAGGTTTTGTGCAATGGCTTCGCGATACAGATTTTCAGAATCGCGGTAGATGGCATTGCTTGCCGTGATGAGTCCTGTGATAGCACGAACCGGTTCGTCTTCGGTATGCGTATAGCATGCATTCTCCTTTATAAAATGTATGAAGGGCGGCTCTAAACGGAAGCATGCGTCTTGAACATTGTCTCGGAATAGGCAAAGAAGTCCACCAGGAAATCTTTACTCGCACTTGTCAGTGAAATAATGGAACTTGGAAGCAGCGTAATGTGCGTATTGGGTACAATATGATATTTTCTTAAATCTATTGTGATATTTGCTTCTCCACGGGTGCAGAACATCAGTGCTCCATTGTTCATTTTCAGAAGACGTTCCCGGAAGAATTCCAGCTTGTCTGTTCCGGCTCTGAACGTTTCTTGTTTGGTAGTCAGTAATGGGTTCATATGTTAGATTGCTTATGATTTGCGGTTACAAAGGTACGAGTTCTTTTTGGATTGTTAAATGGCATGTTCCGAAAATGAACAGTCGTGTACCTTCAATGAAACAAATGGTTGTTCAAAAACGGCATACCTTTGCTGCCGGCTTAAAAAATGAAAGAGAAAGCCGACGTATTATTTTTTTAAGATAAAAGTATGATAACAAAAAAGAGTATGATGAAACAGATGATGACCGTCATCTGTAGTGCAACACTGGCAGCCTGCGGCAGCGCGCCTGTCGTGCAACCCCAGTCGGAATATCAGGTGATGACTATTTCGACTACCGACAAAGAACTGCAGACAATTTATTCCGCAGCCATCCGCGGACGGCAGGACATTGACATCTATCCGCAGGTGTCCGGTACACTCACCAAACTTTGTGTGGAGGAAGGACAGACCGTGCGTCGGGGGCAAGTCTTGTTTATTATCGACCAGGTGCCCTATCTGGCAGCCTTGCGCACAGCAGAAGCCAATGTGGAAGCTGCCCGTGCCGGCGTGGCCACTTCGCAACTGACATATGACAGCAAGAAGGAGCTTTATGCCCAGAAGGTGATTTCCGAGTTTGACTTAAAGACTTCCTACAACAGCCTGCTGACAGCGAAAGCCCAGTTGGCCCAAGCCGAGGCGCAGCAGGTGAATGCCGCCAATAACCTCTCTTATACAGAAGTGAAGAGTCCGGCAGATGGAATGTAGGTACGCTCCTTATAGTGGGGACGTTGGTCAGCGCCAGTTTGCCCAAACCACTGACGACCGTATCCGATAATTCTAATATGTATGTCTATTTCTCCATGACAGAGAATCAGTTGCTTGACCTCACCCGCCGCTACGGCTCCAAGGATAAGGCGCTGGCAGAGATGGACTCTATCGAATTACAGCTCAATGACCGTTCTGTCTATCCGCAAGAAGGTAAGATAGAAACTATCAGTGGTGTAATTGATACCTCTACGGGTACAGTCAGTCTGCGTGCCGTGTTCCCCAATAAAGAGGGATTGCTGACCAGTGGCGGTTCGGGCAACGTCATCATCCCGGTACGGAAAGAGAACTGCATCGTTGTTCCCCAGAGTGCCACTTACGAAGTACAGGACAAGGTCTATGTATATAAGGTAGTTGACGGCAAGGCGCAATCAGTTCCCGTGCAAGTGACCCGTGTGAATGGAGGTCAGGAATATATCGTAGAGAGTGGCTTGAAAGTGGGGGACACAATTGTGGCCGAAGGCGTGGGTTTGCTGCGTGAAGGTACCTCCGTCCAACCCAAAACGAATGAATGATAATTTTTAACCGATAGAATATGAACCTCAGAACTTTTATAGAACGCCCCGTTTTTTCGGCAGTCATCTCCATTACGATTGTCATTCTGGGCATCATCGGATTGTTCACCTTGCCCGTTGAGCAATATCCCGATATTGCGCCGCCCACCATCATGGTGAGCACCACTTACTATGGTGCCAGTGCGGAAACCCTTCAGAAAAGTGTTATCGCTCCGTTGGAAGAGGCCATCAACGGTGTGGAGGACATGACTTACATGACTTCTACCGCCAGCAATGCAGGGTCGGTTTCCATTACTGTTTACTTCAAGCAGGGTACAGACCCGGACATGGCGGCGGTCAATGTGCAGAACCGTGTGTCCAAAGCTACGGGGCAGCTTCCTGCCGAAGTAACCCAGGTGGGTGTCACCACCAGCAAGCGGCAGACCAGTATCTTACAGATGTTCTCTTTATATAGCCCTGATGACAGCTATGACGAGAACTTTCTTGCCAACTATATCAGTATCAATCTGAAGCCGCAGATTCTCCGTATCTCCGGTGTGGGCGATATGATGATTATGGGTGGTGACTACAGCATGCGTATCTGGATGAAACCGGATGTCATGGCGCAGTACAAGCTGATACCTTCGGATGTGACGGCTGTGCTGGCAGAGCAGAATATCGAATCGGCCACCGGGTCGTTTGGTGAGAACTCGGATGAGACGTATCAATATACCATGAAATATACGGGACGCCTCATTACTCCTGAGGAGTTCGGCGACATCGTCATCCGTTCTACCGAAGACGGCGAGGTGCTGAAACTGAAGGACATCGCCGATATAGAGCTGGGTAAGGACAGTTATGCCTACAAAGGTACCATGATGGACATCCCGGTATCTCCTGCATGGTGTTCCAGACCGCGGGCTCCAATGCCACGGAAGTGAACCGGCAGATTGACCGGCTCCTTGAAGAAGCACGCAAGGACTTGCCGAAAGGCGTGGAGCTTACCCAGATGATGTCCAGCAACGATTTCCTCTTCGCCTCTATCCACGAAGTGGTGAAAACGCTGATTGAGGCTATTATCCTGGTTATCCTGGTGGTTTATGTCTTTTTGCAAGACATCCGCTCTACGCTGATTCCGCTGGTAGGTATCGTTGTTTCACTGATTGGTACGTTTGCTTTCATGTCCGTTGCCGGATTCAGTATCAATCTGATTACGCTGTTTGCGCTGGTATTGGTGATTGGTACGGTGGTGGATGACGCCATTGTCGTGGTGGAGGCGGTGCAGGCACGGTTTGATGTGGGCTATAAGTCCTCCTACATGGCAAGTATCGATGCGATGAAGGGCATCAGCAACGCGGTTATCACTTCTTCACTGGTGTTTATGGCGGTGTTTATTCCGGTATCGTTCATGGGAGGGACTTCCGGTACGTTCTATACCAGTTTGGGCTGACGATGGCGGTGGCCGTTGGCATTTCGGCGATTAATGCGTTGACACTCAGTCCCGCACTTTGTGCCTTGCTGCTGAAGCCTTATATCAATGAGGACGGAACGGAGAAGAATAATTTGCTTCGCGCTTCCGCAAGGCATTCAACACGGCTTTCGAGGCGGTGGTCGAGAAGTATAAGAAGATAGTGCTGCTGTTCATCAAGCGCCGCTGGCTGGGTTGGTCGTTGCTGGCACTTTCGGTAGTGCTGCTGGTATTCCTGATGAATACCACCAAGACCGGACTGGTGCCCGACGAGGACCAAGGAACGTTGTTTGTCAACGTTAGCACCGCTCCGGGTAGCTCGCTCAAGACGACAAATGACATTATAGACCGCGTGGAGAAGCGTCTGGAAGACCTTCCTCAGAAATTGCACTTGCAGAAAGTTGCCGGTTATGGTCTGCTGTCCGGGCAGGGAAATTCTTTCGGTATGATTATCGTGAAGCTGAAACCTTGGGACGAGCGTACGGCAAAGGAAGACCAGGTGCAGGCAGTCGTCAACCAGATATACGCTCGCACGGCGGATATTAAGGATGCTACAGTCTTTGCCATTGCTCCGGGTATGATTCCGGGCTATGGTATGGGTAATGCGCTGGACTTGAATGTGCAGGACAAGCAGGGAGGGGATATGAACACCTTCTTCCAGACCACCCAGCAGTATCTGGCGGCACTGAACCAGCGTCCGGAAATTTCGATGGCATACTCCACGTTCGATGTACGTTATCCGCAGTGGACCGTCGAGGTGGATGCTTCCAAGTGCAAACGTGCCGGGATTACTCCCGACCAGGTGTTGTCCACACTGTCGGGCTATTATGGCGGGCAATATGTCTCCAACTTCAACCGTTTCTCCAAAGTTTACAAGGTAATGATTCAGGCCGACCCGAAGTTCCGTTTGGATGAGGCTTCACTGAACAATGCCTTTGTGCGCATGTCCAACGGTGAGATGGCTCCGTTGAGCCAGTTCGTTACGCTGACCCGTTCCTACGGTGCCGAGTCCTTGAGCCGCTTCAACATGTTCAACTCCATTGCCGTGAATGCCATGCCTGCTGAGGGATACAGTACCGGTGACGCCATCCGTGCCGTACAAGAAACGGCGGAGATAGCCTTGCCGAAGGGATATGGCTATGACTTTGGTGGCATCACCCGCGAGGAAAGCCAGCAGAGTGGTACTACAGTCATCATCTTCGGTATCTGTATCTTGATGATTTACTTGATTCTGAGTGCGCTTTACGAGAGCTTTCTGATTCCGTTTGCCGTTATCCTGGCCGTTCCTGCGGGCCTGATGGGGTCGTTCCTTTTTGCCAGGATAGCCGGGTTGGAGAATAATATCTATTTACAGACGGGACTTATCATGCTGATAGGTCTGTTGGCAAAGACCGCTATTCTGTTGACGGAGTATGCCGCCGAGCGCCGTAAAGCGGGAATGGGGCTGATTGCTTCTGCCGTCAGTGCGGCAAAGGCGCGTTTCCGTCCCATCCTGATGACGGTACTGACGATGATTTTCGGCCTTTTCCCCTTGGTGGTTGCCACGGGTGTCGGAGCCAACGGTAACCGTTCATTGGGTACGGGTGTTGTCGGTGGTATGTTCATCGGCACATTGGCGCTGCTGTTCATTGTTCCTGTCTTGTTCATCAGTTTCCAGTGGTTGCAGGAGCGGCTTCGTCCTGCCCAATCCGTCCCGACGAGCGACTGGCAGATTGAGGAAGAGATGAAAGTAAGCCGGAAGGAGATAGAAGAATCACATTAGTACATTATCGCGTAACTAACATAAAAAAATAATGAAGAAACAATTCATATTATTAGCTGTCGCCGGCTTGGTACTGACCAGTTGCGGCATCTATACCAAATACCAGCGCCCGGAGGACATCACGACCGATGGACTTTATGGACACGATTTGGACGGGCAAAGTCTGGATAGCCTGAGTCTGTTTGCGGCATCGGACACTACCTCCATCGCTTCCCTTTCCTGGCGCGAGCTTTTTACGGACCCGCAATTACAGTCGCTCATCGAACAAGCCTTGCAAGGCAACACTGACCTGCTTTCCGCCCAACAACGTATCAAGGAGCAGAAGCCACGCTGATGTCGGCCAAACTTCGTACCTGCCTTCGTTTATGCTCACTCCGCAGGGTGGCGTCAGCAGTTTCGACAATTCCAAAGGCTCGTGGACCTATTCCGGCATTGCCTCGGCAAGTTGGGAAGTCGATATTTTTGGTAAGTTGACCAATGCCAAACGCCGTTCCAAAGCGCTCTACCTTCAAAGCTTGGAGTACGAACAAGCCGTCAGCACTTCGCTGATAGCTAATGTGGCCAATCTGTACTACACCTTGCTGATGCTCGACGAGCAATACCGCATTTCCGAAGAAACAGCCGCCAGTTGGCGCGAAAGTGTACGCACCATGCGAGCCATGATGGCTGCAGGCATGACGAACGAGGCGAGTGTCTCGCAATCCAAAGCCAACTGTCGTCAGGTGGAAGCTTCGCTGCTCGACCTCCGGCAGCAGGTAAAGGAAGTGGAGAACAGTCTCTCCATTCTGTTGGGCGATGTTCCGGGCACCATTGAGCGTGGCCGGTTGGCGGGGCAGGAGTTCCCGCAGGAACTTGCGGTGGGCGTACCTCTGCAATTGCTTTCCCGCGTCCCGATGTGAAAAGTGCCGAACTCTCGCTGGCATCCGCTTTCTACAGCACCAATGCCGCCCGTTCTGCTTTCTACCCCTCCATCACCTTGAGCGGTACAGCTGGCTGGACCAACTCGGCAGGAAGCATGATTGTCAATCCAGGAAAACTACTCTTCTCCGCCATCGGTTCGCTGACACAACCCTTGTTCAACAAAGGGCTGAACGTGGCACAGCTCAAGATAGCCAAAGCACAGCAGGAAGAAGCCAGGCTCGCTTTTCAGCAAGCTTTGCTCAATGCCGGTAGCGAAGTGAACAATGCTCTGACCCAAGTGCAGGTAGCCCGTGGAAAGACGGAGCTCCGCGCAAGGCAGATAACTTCACTGGAAACTACCGTCCGCAGCACCCGGTTACTGATGCAACACGGCACTTCCACCTATTTGGAAGTGCTCACTGCCCAGCAGGGGCTACTCTCTGCCCAACTGACACAGGTAGCCGACCGCTTGATGAAATACAAGGTATCATCAACCTCTATCAAGCCCTCGGTGGAGGGCGGGAGTAAAATATACTCTTTCTCATCTTCATTCTCTCGCCCCTCTATCAATCCGGCATTTCCTTTTTTTGTGGGAATCCGATGGTAGAGGGGCTTTCATATAAGCGGGCTATGGCAAAAAACTACGGTTTCTTGCCGTCAAACCGGGACAAACTTTATAACTTTGCGGCATACGACATAAAAATCTATCTATTATGAACTGCAAATCCTTGTTTTTTCTGGTTGTTTTTTCCCTGACCCTTATATCAGGGGTGTTTGCTCAAAAGAAGTTTCTATTCTTGGCGATTCCTATTCCACTTTTTACGGTCATGTCTCTCCTGCCGCCAATCTCTGCTGGTATGGAGTTCCCGGCGAAAAGAAAGAGAATGATGTGACAAAGGTGGAGGAAACCTGGTGGTACCGTTTCATCCATGAGCACGGCTTTCAGTTGGAACGCAACAATTCCTATTCCGGCTCCACCGTCTGTCATACCGGTTACGAGAAAGCCGATTACTCCGACCGTTCTTTTATCACCCGTATTCACAACCTCGGCACCCCCGACATAATCCTTGTTTTTGGCGGTACCAATGACAGTTGGGCAGGTGCTCCCATTGGCGTATACCAATATGATGGCTGGACGAAAGCCGATTTGTATAGCTTCCGTCCTGCCTTTTGCTATCTGCTTGCATCTCTCAAGCAGCTCTATCCTGCGGCCAGGATTTATAATATTACCAATTCTGAATTATCCGAAGAGGTAACTGATTCCATGGATGAAATTTGCCGGCACTATGGCATCGAGAATATTCGTTTGCACGACATTGATAAACAATGGGGGCATCCTTCTGTGCAAGGAATGCAGAGTATCGATGCTCAGGTTTGGGAGTCTGTCTCCCCGATATTGGAGGCTTCTGTTTCTTTGCCTGCCAAGAACTAAGGACAGACTCATTGGGAGTTATCCTTTTCTATCCTAAATGCTAATCTTTCCACTGCCGTATTCTTTTCTTTCCA
>ENA-OQCK01000392-OQCK01000392.1-human-gut-metagenome-genome-assembly--contig:-NODE-392-length-24660-cov-7.831329_pt1 | contig 24660 bp, 23 predicted proteins | sample MGYA00242498_ERZ504578 | MGnify/ENA primary metagenome ERZ504578 (study PRJEB26092, sample SAMD00036229) | human gut metagenome | host: Homo sapiens | study: EMG produced TPA metagenomics assembly of...
AGCTGTACATCGATCGATGCTCAGAGTACGTAGCTGTACATCGATCGATGCTCAGACATCTGACTGTATTGACCGAAAAAGCGTTCATCATCATACTTATTTTCTTTCATATTATATATTGTAGGGATATCTTGGCCGAAGATACTTATTTTTCGTAGATACCGACATGATTTCCTTCGCTATCTTCTAAAACGGCGAAGTATCCTTTATTTTCCGCTTCAATCTTTGTCTTGGGTATAATAATTTTACCCCCTTTATCCAATACTTTAGATAAAGTGTCCTCGATATCTTGGCTATTAAAATGGATTAAGATACCATCCGGCGAAGGTTGATAACTAGGAGCGTAGAACAAAGCCCCAACCACTTCTCCTTGCTCGATAAAACAAGCCATCTTCTCTGTCTCACACTCGAAAACCGATAGTTTTAACCCCAAAATAGTTTCATAGAAATTGATCGCTCGATAAAAGTCTACAGTTGGAATCTCGAAAAAAGCAATTAAATTGTTCATTTTGTTTTCTTTTTATAGTTACTGTTAATGTCCTCGCGAAGACATCACAAAAGTAGAGCGTATCGTATCTATAGGATAGAAGAAAAAGGACATCTTGATCACTCCGAGAAATAATCAGAATAAGGAGCGCATAAGGAAAGATACTCCGTGGGTGTATAGCCGGAAAACAGCTTAAACTCTTTTATCATATGTGACTGATCTGAAAACCCACATTCATAAGCTAATTGAGCGAATGAAATGGAGGGATTCCGTTGTACCTTAAATAAAGCCCGTTGCATCCTAACGATACGAAGAAACTCTTTGGGCGTAGCTCCTACATAATCTAAGAAAACGCGGTTGAACTGTTTAGAACTCAGGCATGCGGTTTCAGATAACTCAGAAATATTAGTTTTCGCTTGTTCATTTATTTGATGGAGGACTGCGGATATTCGCTTTAAGTTATATTCATAGCCTTCAAACCTATAAAGACGGTGAATCAAAAACTGCTCGATCAAGCGGATGCAAGTTTCATGATCATCAGCCTCTATCACTTTTCTGGATAATATTGATAATTCCAAATCTGCTATAGCATCCACCGCTATAAGTTCTCCATAAAAGAACTTAAGGGGAAGTTGAAGGATGGCTCTTGCCGCGTACGGCTGAAAAACAACCGTGATCATTTCAATCTTTCCGGCTGACATCACATCTGAAAAGTTGAGGCATTGCCCACAGATGAACGCTTGAGGCTGCGATTCTTTTTTTCCTACTAATAAAAGCCTTTTACCCCTATGAAATACTAATTGTATGCAGCCCGTTGGTAAAGTCCGTTCAGATACAGAAACATCCGCGCCATCTTCCAGTATCCAATAATATCTCACATAAGGAGTTAATATATGAATAGGCTTTATTATTTTAAATGACTGCATCTTATAGAATTTAATTTATCGGGGCAAAGGTAAATAACCCCTAATCAATTCTATAGTAAAAAAGAGACATTTTATATAATACTGCGACATTAAGCTTCAATCAACTATTTTTGGGTATATTCAAAACTGTAGTATGCTTGATTTCATTAAGCACAAAAGAGCTTTGCATCTTCACGATGCCATGAACCTTGGTTAATTTCTCGAACACAAATTGATTATAGGCATCTAAATCCTTAAGAACCACTTTGACAAAGAAATCATAAATACCTCCCGTCGAGTAACATTCCATTATTTCATCGATATTCCGTATTTCTTCTTTGAAGCGTTCGATATGCTCATCATCGTGTACAGCTAAAGATACATTACAGAAAATGATCAAGGGTAATCCTATTTTTTTATTGTCGACCAATGCCACATATCCTTTTATATATCCTTCGTTTTCTAAACGTTTGATTCGTTCGTAAATAGGAGTCTTGGAGATATGAAGTTTCTCAGAAGGCTCTTTTGCATTGATCTTGCGTCCTTTTTGCAAAGAATGAAGAATTTCAATATCAGTCTCATCAAGTAGTGCCATAGTTTTTTTCCTGTTTTATTTGATTTAATATCCCCGAATTAGAATTATAGAATGCAAAACAGGACAAAAATAGGAAAATTATCGTATTTAAGCTTGACGTATAGGAAAACAATCTTCTTTAAATAACTTTGCAGCAAATAAAAATCTAATTCTAACACAATTATGTTTAAAAGTAAAGATCTTCTGTATCATAGTATCGCCATATTGACAGTCATTATATGGGGAACAACGTTTGTCTCCACAAAAATACTGATTAATACAGGATTATCACCGGTTGAGATATTGTTATACCGTTTCGTGCTTGCGTATTTTTGTATTTTGACTATAGCGCATCGACGGTTGTGGGCTAATTGCGTAAAAGATGAATTCTTATTGTTCTTGTCTGGATTATGTGGTGGTTCCCTATACTTCATAGCGGAGAATACGGCACTGGGCATCACATTGGCTTCCAACGTTTCATTATTGATCTGTACAGCACCGATCATTACAACGGTATTGTCTCACCTATTTTATAAAGAATCTCTTAGGAAAGGACTGTTATATGGATCTTTAGTTGCCTTATTTGGAGTCGGATTAGTTGTTTTCAACGGCAGTGTTCTTTTAAAAGTAAATCCACTTGGTGATTTTCTCACTTTAGTTGCCGCTACGATGTGGGCTTTTTACTGTCTTATCCTAAAGCGTTTGAGTCGTTCTTATCCCACCTTGTTTATTACACGAAAAGTATTTTTTTATGGGATACTTCTCTTTTCTTCTATTTTGCGATCTACCCTTAAATATCAACTAGAGTTATTGAAACTGCCAGTCGTATATTTAAATATATTATTTCTGGGTGTCATCGCCTCAATGCTTTGTTATATCATGTGGAATACGGCAGTCAGAGCCTCGGAGCATCAAAAACAGCCAATTATATTTACATTGTCCCTCTGGTCACCTTGATAACTTCTGCGATTTTTCTATCAGAAACTATTACGATAGCTTCTGGTATTGGCGCTTTAGCATTATTAGTGGAGTTTATATCGCAGAGAGGTAAAAATAAAGAAGGGTTACTCATATGAGTAACCCTTTGATTTTCAGTGGTGCCACCAGGAATCGAACCGGGGACACAAGGATTTTCAGTCCTTTGCTCTACCAACTGAGCTATGGCACCATCATGTCGTTTTGTATATCGTTGTTTCGATTACGGGTGCAAAGGTAGGTATTATTTTTAATCCAGCAAATGTTTTGAAAGAAAAATTCACAGGACAGTAAATTATCTATTTTTCCTGCAAAAAAATCCACTTTTCTCTTGCAAGTTCAAAAACAATGTGTACCTTTGCACTCGTAATCGAGACAACGATACAACAAAACAGAAAACGGGATGTAGCACAGTTGGCTAGCGCGCCACGTTCGGGACGTGGAGGTCGGAAGTTCGAGTCTTCTCATCCCGACTCATCAAAAAGGCAAGAATCTTGAAAGAGATCTTGCCTTTCTTTTTCAATCCTATTAATATCTAATGAATAACAAAAGGTATCAACATATATTGTTCGATCTGGACGGTACATTAACCGATCCTATGATTGGTATTACCAGTTCTGTAAAGTACGCCCTCTCCTATTTCAATATAGAAGTAGAAGATTTACGATCTTTATGCCTTTCATCGGGCCACCATTAAAAACATCCTTAAGGACTTCTATCAGTTACGGATGAGCAAGCAGATGTAGCCATTGCTAAATACCGGGAATATTTTTCAAAACAAGGTATTTTCGAGAATACCCTGTATCAAGGTATTGATGAATTACTCCGTTTGCTTACCGAAAACGAAATGAAAATCTACTTAGCCACCTCAAAGCCGCAACCCTTCGCTCAACAAATTCTAGAATATTTCCACTTAGAATCTTATTTTGCATTTGTTGGAGGAAGCACATTCGACGGAAGCCGTTCCGAAAAAGCGGATGTAATACAATATGTATTAGACAGCACCGATATAAAAACACGGTCTGACGTAGTATGATCGGTGATCGTAAATATGATATAGAAGGGGCAAAAGCGAATAACATAGATTCAATAGGAGTCCTTTACGGCTACGGGGATGAAGAAGAACTAGCGAATGCCGGAGCAAACAAAATCGTTACTGATATAAAAGAACTATCATCTTTCCTTCTAACTGGGTATATCCCCATATAGAAAGCTTAAGCAGATCTATAAATCACATTAAAAATAAACATCAGCAATAAAGAGAATGAAATATTTGGAAAGCTCGGCTTCAACCGGGCTACCAATTTTTCTATAGCGATCTTCATCTGTACACGAACCGTACTCTCTTGAACCGATAATATTTCCGCGATCTCCTTCGTTTTCAATCCCTCCTCACGAGACATCAAAAACACAAGACGGCATTTCTCAGGAAGTTCGTCAATCGCTTTATCAAGCATCTCTCTCATCTCTTTTAACTCCAAATGCTCCTCCGGAGAACCCTCATCTTCCTCTTCCATTAATGGCAACAACTCATTTAAAGAAACCCTATTCAAGTCTTTATTCCTTGCTTGAAAACGAAAAGACTCGTTACGTACGGAAATATATAAATAGGTATCTATATTATCAATATCCTTTAATCGTTTCCGGGATTGCCAGACCGAGAAAAAAACATCTGTCACAACTTCACGGCATGCTCCTTCTCGCCTAAACAATAATAAGCGAAGCGAAAAACCTGATCATAATATAAATTATAAAAACGTTCGAAAGCTCCCCTGTTATCTACCGACACAGATTCAAGCAACCCTTTGATATCTCGCACAAAAACTCCCACTCCTTTTTCTTTGATTTGGCAAACATACTAAATATAATCTAAATGCCTTTTTAAAAAGCATACTATTTTTTCTCATATTTTACTTGCATATTCAAATTATTAAACTACTTTTGCACCCGCAATACGGAAGTAGCTCAGTCGGTAGAGCACTGGTCTCCAAAACCAGGTGTCGGGAGTTCGAGCCTCTCCTTCCGTGCATGAGCGGCAACACTATGAATATGTGTTGCCGCTTTTTTATTATTCTCCTTCTCTTCCCATTGCGATAAAAAAGCGTAAATAAGACAACATTTTTCGTTAAAGAGACTATTTTTTCTTTCAATATATAAAGGAATATACTACTTTTATTGCCGATTTTAAATCTAATTGAGACTTAGTGTAAATCGTATACCATAGAAACAGATGACAACTAACAAATTTTCAAATCGATACTCGTCTGAGAGGAAAAAGTATTTTTTCAAAAGTAAGGCGTTTATCCTGTTCCTCGGATTATTTTTGGGAGCAGGGATTATGATCGCCCTTTATAAAACATCTGTATATTTCTCGACAGATGAATCTTGTATGATGTGCCACGTGCATCCTCACGTAGAAAACAGTTGGAAACTTTCCAAGCATGTAAATAATGGAAGTGGCGTTAAGACACATTGCGTAGCTTGTCACCTCCCACCCCAAACAAATACTTGGAAACATTATAGTGCAAAGGCTAAATTGGGTATGAAAGATGTTTGGTCATACTTGACTAAAGACAGCGCGGATTTCAATTGGGATACTAAGTCCGAGTTGGAACACGCCGTTAAATATATCCCCAATGAATCTTGTAAGGAGTGCCATCAGAACTTATTCCCCGAAGGAATTACCGATGATGGTGTAACGGCACATTTATATTATGATGAGAATGAGAAAAAGCTAGATCTACAATGTATTAGTTGCCATTTGGATGCAGGACATTACAATCCGAACTACAATCACTCCAAGATGGTTGGCATACCGGGACAAAACACATCCGGGGCAACCTCGATAGATACCAGCCTGTTTTTTAAGGAACCAACTACAGTAACCTCTTTTACCGATTATGTAGAACAAATTCCCGGAACAATGGTCTCATTCAAGATGATTGCCATTCCCGGAGGTTCATTCAAAATGGGTAGTGAGGAAAAAGAGGCGTTTCATAAAGCAGATGAGTCACCTGTACACAACGTAACCGTTAGTCCATTCTTCATGGCTGAGGTCGAGGTGACTTGGGATCAATACTGGGCTTTCTATGGGAATACGATGAGTGAGGGCCGTACCCCGCCAGAGACCGTGTACGCAAATAACAGTAATCCGAATGTCGATGCCATCTCCGGTCCGACACCTCCGTTCGGTTTCCCGGATCAAGGCTGGGGTGGCGGAGATCGCCCGGCTATTACAATGACTCATTATGCGGCCGAGACTTTCTGCCAATGGTTATCCAAGAAAACAGGAAAGACTTATCGTTTACCGACCGAGGCGGAATGGGAATATGCGGCACGTGGCGGCACGGAAACGCCTTATTTCTTTACGGGCAATCCAAAAGATTTCTCCGATCAAGGCTTTTGGCGTAAATTTTTCGACGCTAAGACTGATAGTATAGGTTCTTATGCGATTTATAGCAAGAACAGCAAAAACAAGACGCAAGAACCGGATTTAGTAAAAGCCAATCCCTTTGGTTTAAAGAATATGTTGGGTAATGTAATGGAATATTGTGCTGACAAGTATGATCCTGAAGCTTACGCTAAAAGCGGAAGTAGCGCCACAGATCCATTGGTTACTGAAGGTACAGAATGGGTAGTGAGAGGCGGTAATTACACCTCCGATGCGGCAGATCTTCGCTGCGCTTCCCGTGATTATACCAAACATGAAGCTTGGTTAAAAACCGATCCGCAACAGCCGAAGAGTATCTGGTGGTACTCCGATATCAGAGGAATCGGTTTCCGTGTAGTATGTGAACCTAATAAATAGTGTCTAAAAAATAATATCATGAAAAAAGAGAACAGCATTAGCAGAAGATCATTTCTGAAAAGTTCAGCTAGCAGGTGCGCTTGGAGCAATTGGAACAGGTAGTACTGTTGGTGTATTAACTTCTTGTGGTGGAGGTGAAAGTGCGAACGCAATAAAGCCTTTGAAAGAACCCGGTACTTATTACGTGCCCGAATTACCAGATCTGGCGACTGATGGAAAAGAACTAAAAGCTGGTGTAATCGGTTGTGGCGGACGTGGTTCCGGAGCCGCTTTTAACTTCTTGAACGCTGCGAACGGCGTTACGATCGTGGCTTTAGGCGATACATTCCAAGAACGTGTCGATGATTTGGCAAAGAAATTAAAAGATGAGAAAGGAATTGATGTTCCGGCTGATAAACGTTTCGTCGGCTTGGATGCGTACAAACAAGTGATTGATAGCGGCGTAGATGTAGTGATCGTCGCCACTCCTCCCGTATTCCGTCCAGTTCATTTCCAATACGCCACAGAAAAGGGCAAACATTCCTTCTTAGAGAAACCTATCTGTGTTGATCCGGTTGGTTACCGTACCATTATGGCTACCGCAAAACAAGCTGCGGCAAAGAACTTATGTGTCGTAACCGGTACTCAACGCCATCACCAACGCAGTTATGTCGAGTCTTACAAGAAGATCATGGAAGGATTGATCGGTGAGATCACGGGCGGTACGGTTTACTGGAATCAGAATATGCTTTGGTATCGGGATCGTCAACCGGGATGGAACGATTGCGAATATATGATCAAGGACTGGGTAAACTGGAAATGGCTTTCCGGCGACCATATCGTAGAGCAACACGTACATAATATAGATGTATTCACTTGGTTCAGCGGATTGAAACCAGTCAAGGCTGTAGGTTTCGGTTCTCGCCACCGTCGTATCACTGGCGACCAATATGATAACTTCAGCGTTGATTTCACAATGGAAAATGGTATCCATATGCATAGTATGTGCCGCCAGATAGATGGTTGTGCAAATAATGTAAGCGAATTCATCCAAGGAACCAAGGGATCATGGAGCAGTGACACGATGGAGATCAAGGATTTGGCAGGAAACGTTATCTGGAAATATGATAGCGAGGCCGAAAAAGCGAACTTCAAGCAAACTGACCCGTATACATTAGAGCATGTAAACTGGATCAACTGCATCCGTGGTGGTAAACAAATCGAGCAAGCTTCTGAGACTGCTATCTCCAATATGGCCGCAATCATGGGTCGTGAGTCCGCTTACACGGGTGCCGAGACCACTTGGGATGCCATAACTGCCTCTGCATTGGATTATACTCCGAAAGATTTGAACTTAGGAAAGATGGATATGAGCGGCTTCGTCGTTCCTGTTCCGGGTAAACCAATCGACAAGAAATAATCCAGACTGTTTATGACATTAAATAGAAGAAACTTTTTAAGAACCTCCTTATCCGGCGCTGCTTTAGCGGTAGGAAGTACGGCCTTGGCCTCCTGCTCTTCCAAGCCGCAAACACTGCCAAAGGAGAAAAAGGGAGCGACAAGCCCGGCAAGGACCTTGAATTAAAGCTTTCTTTCCAAGAGGGAATCGCCCCGGGTGAAAGTTTGAACGAGAAACTTGATTTTATGGAGAAGTTGGGCGTTGTAGGTTTTGAGCCGGGTGGCGGAGGATTAGCCGGCCGGGTAAACGAGATCAAGCAGGCCTTAAACGGACGTAATATCAAAGTGAGTGCCATTTGCGCCGGCTTCAAAGGCTTTATTCTTTCTACCGATCCAGCCATCCGCAAGGAATGCATGGACACGATGAAAGAGATCATCGCCGCAGCCGGTGAATTAGGTTCTACGGGCGTGATTATCGTTCCTGCCTTTAATGGTCAAGTCCCCGCCTTGCCTCATACGATGGAGACACGGGATTTCCTTTGCGAGCAATTCAACGAGATGGGAACTTTCGCCGCCCAGCATGGGACTAGCGTCATCTTTGAACCTTTGAACCGACAAGAGTGTTTTTATCTACGTCAAGTAGCCGACGCCGCCTCTTTATGCCGGGATATCAATAATCCGGGTGTACGTTGCATGGGCGACTTCTGGCATATGACATGGGAAGAGACTCTGATATGGGAGCTTTATCTCCGGTGGAGAGTATCTCCAACACGTACACGTGGCCAGCCGCAAACGTCGCAGCATGCCGGGTGAGGATGGAGATGCCGATAACTATATCAATGGCTTCAAGGGACTGAAAATGATTGGTTATAACAACTACGTAAGTTTCGAGTGCGGATGTCAGGGAGACCGTAACGTGGTAGTCCCCGCCGCCGTCAAGTTATTACGTGAACAATGGGAACAAGCTTGATAAGATGCCTTTAGTATACCCAAATATGCAATTGAGTGAGGTGGTGGAAGAACACCCCTCACTCATTCCCGTAATCAACCGGTTTGGGATTCGTCTCGGGCTTGGCGACAAATCGGTGAAGACGCTCTGTGAAGAACATTCGCTGGATATGGACTTTTTATTGACAGTGATCAATACCTTCCTCAACGAGGAGTATTTTCCGGAGAAGAAGTTACAAACCTTCCATACATCGCAGATCATTGATTACCTGACAAAGACGAACCAATACTATTTACGTTATCAGCTTCCCAATATAGAACGCCATCTAGGTTCCTTTATCTCGATGAGTACGCCCGGCAACCCTACTCTTGGATTGATAGGACGCTTCTTCTCCTCGTTCAAGGAAGAACTCATCGCCCGCATTGAGAAAGATGATAAGATATGGTTCCCCTACTGCATGTCGTTAAGTAAAAAGCTGGGAAAAGAACCGGCGGGAACGATCGATGGATTGCAAATCACCTCCGAGCAACGTACGGAAGATACCATCGAGCCCTTTTAGCCGACTTAAAAAGTATCATGGTCAAGCATCTTTCGGGAGATTACGACGAGAATTTATGTTATGCCGTCCTCTTCTCCATCTGTAGTCTGGAGAAAGATATCAAACAACACAACCGGATCCGGTATCGAATCCTTACCCCCATGGTCTCGGCCATGGAAAAATTATGTATCTAACGATCTGAAATGCATCGAAACAAACAAATAGCGATCATACTGTCTGATACCCTAAGAAGTATTGGGCTGCAAAGCTTGCTGACCGACTACTTCCCCCCGGTAGAGGTTTGCTATTTTCCAAATTTCGAGATGCTTTCCTCCACAGGAAGCGACACCTACGATTACTATTTCACCGATTCAGATACTCTTGTGCTCAACGCAGATTTCTTCCTCCCGAGAAGAAACAAGACCGCCATCCTCATCGACAGCACCGAAGAACACGGGGCGCTCTCGTCTACGAACCGTATCACGTTACGTTCCTCCCAAGAGACCATTATCGAGCAATTGCAACAATTATTTACGAGCGACAGCTCCGGCAACACCACTACCGAAAACAACAAGGACCTATCCAGCCGTGAGGTAGACGTACTTCAACTGATCGTAAAAGGCATCACGAATAAAGAGATCGCCGATAAGCTGAACATCAGCCTGAACACCGTCCTCACCCATCGTAAGAACATCACCGCCAAGCTGGGCATCAAGACCGTATCCGGCCTCACCTTCTACGCCATCATGAACGGGATCATCTCCGGCGACGATATCGAACTATAGCGAAGCCAACAAACCAGCTTTCAAAATCACTACATCTAGTGATTGACCATCCTGTTTCTTTACCGTTTCTTCGCGATTGAAAAAATATACTAACAAAAGAAATTCGATGAAGAGACACTACTTAGGTATCATCGCCCTAGGTGCGTTGGGGCTGCAAAATGTATACGCCGAGGACATCAAGGCTAACGAGAACGACACGATAAAAACCTATAATATGGGTGAGGTAATCGTGACCTCATCCACGAAGGAGACGAATAACCTCCGTACGTTACCCGGTTCCGTATCGATCCTTTCCCCACAAATGATCTCCGGCAGGCAGATCGACGCATTAAAGGATATAAGTTCTTTCGTCCCTAACCTATACATGCCGGATTATGGGGCAAAACTAACCTCAGCCATCTATATCCGCGGTATCGGAGCCAGAAGTAGCGGACAATCCGTGGGCTTATATGTAGACAACGTGCCTTATCTGGATAAAAGCACCTTCGATTTCGAGCTGACCGATATCCAGCGCATCGAGGTATTACGAGGGCCGCAAGGAACCTTGTATGGTCGTAACGCCATGGGGGGCATCGTAAATATCTATACCATCTCCCCGTTCGATTACCAAGGAAAGAAACTCTCCCTATCGGCCGGAAGCTACGGGCAATATAAAGTCAAGGCCTCTCATTATGCTAAGTTGAGCGAGACCATCGGATTCACCGCCGCCGCTTACTATGACCATAGCGACGGTTTCTACACCAATGCCTACGATGGGAAAAAGATCGATAAGGAAGACAATGTAGGCGGCCGATTCAAGTTAGAAGGTCGCTTCAATCCGAACTTCCGTGCCTCCTACTCCCTTTCCGTAGATTATACGGATCAAGGAGCGTTTCCATATGGCATGTTCATCGGAACCGGAAATACCGATCACAAGTATGTAAATCCTATCAATATCAACGATCCCAGCTCTTATAAACGGACGGTCATCGCCAATAACCTATCCCTCGAATACCGGAATGAGCACGTGATACTGAGCAGCATCACCGGTCATCAATATTTCAAGGATGACATGAAGATGGATCAAGACTTCTCCCCTCTCTCGATCTTCACCCTCAACCAAAAGCAAAAGCAAAACGCTTTCAGCGAGGAATTGGCGATCAAGAGCAACACGAGAAATAATTACCAATGGTCCTTCGGACTCTACGGTTTCTACGACGATCTACATACGGACGGCCCGGTCGATTTCAAGGAAGACGGAATTAAGACCGTTCTCCAGCCCGTATTCGATCAATTGAAGAAAGATCACCCTAAAATGCCCTATCTAAAAATACTGGACGATCATCTTTATATTCCGGGTTCTTTCGACACCCCTTCTTACGGCCTTGCATTGTATCACCAATCCACTTATAACAATCTGTTCACGGAAGGCCTGTCAATTACCGCCGGTATCCGCTTGGATTACGAGAAGCAAAAGATGGATTACAATTCTGAGGCTAAGATGAGAATGGGGTTCGGCTTCGTAGAAAACGGACCGGTTATCGACATCGAGAAACTTTTCCCGATCCCAACCACCGTGATGGACGCCAGTGTCTCCCAAGACTTCTGGCAAGTACTTCCGAAAGTCTCTTTAAAGTACGAATGCTCGTCAAACACGTTCACCTATGTATCAGTAGCGAAAGGTTATAAGACCGGGGGCTACAACGTACAAATGTCGGCAGAGTGATGCAAAGCCAGATGCAATACGATATGATGAGCGCTTTCAAGGACATGATGCCGATCGAAGTCAAAGAACCTACCCCCATCGAGGAAGTAGCCTCCTACAAACCGGAGAAAAGCTGGAACTACGAGATCGGTATCCGTAGCGAGTTGCTATTCCAACGCCTAAGCGCAGAATTGACAGGTTTCTATATGGACATTCAAGACGTGCAGTTGACCAAATTCGTGAACAGCGGCAACGGCCGTATCCTCACCAACGCCGGGAAAGCCAAAAGCTACGGTATAGAGGCCTCCTTGCGTGCCCGCATCATCGATGGGCTAACCGCCGACGTTAATTACGGTTTCACCCATGCTACGTTCCGGGATTACAACAATGGGAAAGAGGATTTCAAGAACAACTTCATCCCATATACCCCACGTCATACCTTCAACGTAGGACTGCAATACACCCGCCTGTTCCGTAACGCATGGATAGACCAATTCTCCGCCTCCGCCCAATTCAGCGGTGTCGGAAAGATCTTCTGGACCGAGCGAAACGACATCTACCAGAAATTCTACGGAACGGTGAACGCAAAGGTAGGCGTACGCAAAGGTATCGTCAACGTAAATCTATGGAGCCGTAATATAACGAACACCCATTACTCGGCATTCTATTTCGAGTCGTTCGGAAATCCGTTTATCCAACTAGGTAAGCCCTTCCAGATCGGAGCGGAGGTGGCGATCGCCTTTTAAGCGCAAGCGTTCGATAGAAATAAAAAACGGGAGAGCCGGTTCTTACACCAACTCTCCCAATAACATTTCACATAAAAACAAAATCGATCTTTTTTATCTAGCTATTTTAAAGATCGTAAGAAATATCAGCTTAAAGTACTCAAACAATGTAGGATGGTTAATATATATCATATTGAGTTCTATTTTCGCCGGCATAATATCCTCAACATAAGTTTTGTCGGGATTTGAGGACTGTCCAAGTAACCTATTTTCATCCATATACACTATAGATGCGTAATCTGTAATACCCGGCCGGACAGCCAACACACGCCGTTGTTCAGTCGTATACATATCGACATACTTACGCACCTCGGGCCGAGGACCGACCAAACTCATATCCCCTTTAAGTACATTGATCAATTGAGGAAACTCATCCAATTTATACTTACGGATATAATAACCAGACCGTGTAATCCGTGGATCACGCCCTCCTACGGTAATAAGTCCCTTCTTATCAGAACCTACACGCATACTTCGAAATTTAAGCAACTGAAAATCTCGATTGTTACGTCCTACACGAATTTGCCTATAAAAAACAGGTCCGGTAGAATCACACTTAATCCAAATTGCCAAAATAACAAACAAAGGACTTAGCAGGATAAGTCCTATCCCGCTGGCTACAACATCAAAAAAACGCTTCAAATCGATTGATTATTTTATTGGGTAATAATATCAACAAAATTAGAGATCACATACTCTACGTCCTCATCCGTAAGACTGGTATGCAAAGGAAGAGTAATCTCGTTATGGTATTGGTTGTAAGCATTCGGATAATCTACGATATCAAAACCTAAATTTTTATAGGCCGTCATCATCGGTAAAGGTTTATAATGTACGTTACAAGCGATCCCACGTTCAGCCATCCGTTCTATCACAGCATTTCGATATTCCACATCCTCACCAAGCAAACGTACAAGATACAAATGCCCACTCGAAGAATAGTCATCACCAAAATGATCCAAGACCTGCACATCGCACCCATTCAGTCCTTCATTATACCTCTCAATAATCTGACGACGACGATACAGCATTTCCGGATAACGCTTCAACTGCGCAAGACCAATACCCGCCATCACATCCGTCATATTACACTTATAATACGGAGCGACAATATCATACTCCCATGCCCCCAACCTCGTTTTAGCAAGCGCATCCTTATTCTGCCCATGAAGGGAAAGCAATTGAAACTGTTTATAAAGAGACTCGTTGTCAACTCCATCATGATTTCTCCAAGTCAACGCACCTCCCTCTGCTGTCGTAAGGTTTTTCACGGCATGGAAGGAAAACGAAGTAAAATCAGCGATCTCACCACACATCTTTCCATGCCATTTGGCACCAAAAGCATGAGCGGCATCCGCAAGTACGATAACCCGACCGTACGCCTTCTGGATATCGTTCGCTGGCGAAAACAAATGTTTCTTGCTCTCTACGACAGCGAATATCTTATCATAATCACAAACCACACCGGCAAGATCAACAGGCAGAACCACCTTTGTCCTCTCCGTGATCGCATCTGCCAACTTATCATAATCCATCTCAAACGAATCAGGAGCGGTATCTACCATGACAACCTTTGCCCCCACATGACATGTTACACTTGCTGTAGCGGTATACGTATAAGCGGAAGTAATCACTTCGTCTCCTGGTCCAACGCCTAAAACACGTAATATCAACTCCATACAAGCCGTATCCGAATTCAAGCATACAGCTTGCTCCGTCTGACAGCACATGGCAATTAATCTCTCAAATTCTTTTGTCTTAGGCCCCGTGGTAATCCAGCCGGAACGAAGAACCTCAGCAACCTCATTGATCTCTGCCTCTGACATATCGGGAGGCGAAAAAGGTATCTTTTTCATCATATACCTAATATTACTTGATTCTGAAAATTTTTAAAAAGCACCAAAAAAACAACATGAAAAACAGAACGTAATAAATTCAATTGCTCTATTTTGCGATACAAATGCCAATGATATTTTACTAAACTGAACTTATTAACTGATATAGAGTTAGGACGTATACGATATTTCACCAGGACATTAGGAATACCCCAAATATACGGTTCAACTCTTAACATCTTAAGCCACAAAGCATCATCATTTCTCTTACGTATATTAGGGACCTCAAATTTTCCCATTTTAGACACATCATACATCACTGTAGAATTACCAACAGGACAATCCAAAAGCAATCTGTTATAATTAACTCTACTAACCGCACGAACAATCCTATTCAGAGTCTTTCCTGACTCATTTATTTGTTCATAAGATGTGCAAGTAAAAGCATATCCATTTTTTATCATGAAGTCCAATTGGACAAATAACTTATTTGGCATCCACAAATCATCACTATCCAAAAAAGCGATATATTTTCCAGAAGCCAAACGCATCGCTACAGTACGAGCAACCGCCGCCCCTGAATTATTTGCTAATCGATAATACTTAATACGAGAATCCCGCTTTTGATATTTAGAAACTATTTTGTCCGTATCATCAGAAGAGCAATCATCTACGATTATCATTTCCCAATTAATATATGTTTGAGAAATAACCGTATCAATTGTTTCCCCTATATATTGAGCACAATTATATGTAGGAGTTATTATAGATACCAGTCCTAAATCATCCATATCACCGACCTATACATTCATATGTAAAACCAAAACTCTCCAATTCCTTCGAATCATAAATATTACGACCATCTAATAAAAAATATTGCCTCATGACCTTTTTCAAAATAGCCCAACTCGGTAACCTAAATTGCTTCCATTCTGTTAATAACAAGAGAGCATCAGCATCTATTGTAGCTTCATACATATCTTGAGCATAAACCACCTTATCTCCAATCCTACATTTACATTCATCCATTGCTACAGGATCAAAAACTTTAACGATAGCTCCAGCTTTAACAAGCAAATCGATCATCACCAAAGAAGTAGCCTCACGCATATCATCTGTTTCTGGTTTAAAAGCCAAGCCCCATAAAGCAATGATCTTTCCTTTCAATGAAGGTAAATGTTTTGTCAGTTTTGAAAAAAGTATAGTTTTTTGATGTTCATTTACCTCCTCCACAGCTTTTAACACCTTCATAGAATAACCATTCTTTTCTGCAGTCTTAATTAAAGCTTTTACATCTTTAGGGAAGCAACTTCCACCATAGCCACAACCTGGATACAAAAATTTATTCCCTATGCGACTATCAGAGCCAATACCTTTACGAACCATATTTACATCAGCACCAAGTAATTCACAAAGATTAGCAATATCGTTCATAAAGGATATACGGGTTGCTAGCATACTATTTGCTGCATATTTTATCATTTCCGCTGAAGCGATATCTGTAAATATCACTCGAAAATTATTTAAGAGAAACGGACGATAGAGTTTACTCATTATCTCTTTTGCCCTCTCCGACTCCATACCTACTACTACCCGATCCGGGCTCATGAAATCCTTAATTGCCGCACCTTCCTTCAAAAACTCAGGGTTCGAGGCCACATCGAAAGGAACATTCACTCCACGTTTATCCAACTCCTCTTGAATAACCGCCTTCACCTTCTTGGCCGTCCCCACAGGCACAGTCGATTTTGTAACAAGAATGGTGTATTTATTGATATGCCGCCCAAACTGCCGAGCCACGGCAAGCACATACTTCAAATCAGCCGACCCGTCTTCATCAGGAGGTGTGCCCACAGCACTGAACACCACTTCCACATCATCCAAGACCAAAGTCAAATCTGTTGCAAAACGTAGCCGTCCATAGCCTACATTCCGCTTTACCAACTCTTCCAATCCCGGCTCATAGATGGGCATCTCCCCAGCATGAAGTTTGTCTATTTTCTTTTGGTCAACATCGACACAAGTCACATGGACACCCATTTCGGCGAAACAGGTACCAGACACCAAGCCTACATAGCCGGTGCCTACGATAGCTATATTCATAAAACTTTATTGCTAAATTTATTGATTTCAAAGTAAGTACTCAATTTAGCCTATATTATTCACGGGAGTCAAGGCTTCGCCCAGAGTTATCAAGGGTTAGAAGCCAGAACTTTTAACCCCTGTGCCAAGATGAAACAAAATAGGCTGAATACACGCTTCAATGTACTTTATCTCGTCGTAAATAGGGTATACTAATGAAAATCAAAGCCTTCCATCTATAATATTTCTATCCAAAAAGCCTTTCACGTCATACACAACTCCATTTTCATATGCTAACAGAGCACGAATGTCTAAAGCATGAAAAACATCGTGTGCTACACATAGGATAACGGCATCGAACAATTCCTTTGAAGGACTAGGTAGTTGGTTGATAATCTCTATGCCATATTCATGTCTCACCTTTTCTATGTCAGCCCACGGATCATATACAGCAATATTAGAAGTATATTCTTTCAATGTAGTATAAATATCCACTATCTTGGTATTACGTATGTCCGGGCAATTTTCTTTAAATGTAATACCTAACAAAAGAATATGGGCATCCTTTACCAATACCCCTTTCTTATTCATAAGTTTAATAACCTGATTGGCGACATAATCACCCATTCCATCATTTAGTCGACGAGCCGCAGACATCACACGAGGCAACACACCATAAACTTGTGCTTTTTGAATCAGATAATAGGGGTCCACACTGATACAATGCCCCCCAACCAATCCCGGTTTTAATTTAATGAAATTCCATTTGGAAGAAGCAGCTTCAATTACATCACCTGTATCAATTCCCATTGCATTAAATATCTTTGCCAATTCATTCATAAATGCGATATTCACATCACGCTGAGAATTCTCAATAATTTTGGAGGCTTCAGCCACTTTGATAGAGGGGGCTTTATGCGTACCATTCACCAAAACCGAGTTATACACTTTATCTACCAAATCTGCAATTTCAGGAGTGGATCCAGAAGTTACTTTTTTGATTTTCTCCACTGTATGTTCTTTGTCACCCGGATTAATACGTTCAGGAGAATATCCTGCAAAAAAATCAATATTAAGCTTTAAACCGCTCACTCGTTCTACCACAGGCAAACATTCTTCCTCTGTTACACCCGGATAAACTGTTGATTCATATACAACGACATCCCCTCTCGAAATAACTTTACCTACAGTTTCACTTGCTCCCCACAAAGGCTTTAAGTCCGGACGATTATTTACATCCACTGGCGTGGGTACTGCTACCACGTAAAAATTACAAGATTTTATGTCTTCAAGTTTAGTCGTACATACAAAACCATTGTTACGAATGGCATCTTGTAACAACTCATCAGAAATTTCCAAGGTGCATCGTGCCCAGCCATAAGAGTATCTACACGCGCTTGGTTCAAATCAAATCCCACAGTTTTATACTTTGTAGAAAAAAGTCGCGCCAAAGGAAGCCCCACGTAACCGAGACCGATTACAGCAATTTTAACAGAATCCATAAGTAATATATTGATTAATTGATTATTTTCTTGAGCACAGAATCAAACAAAGTCTTGCTTACATATTTTAAGGCAATTAATGTTACCGTACCAATCCAATATTTATTTATACAGAATGTACATAAAGAAGGAAAATGCAAACGGTTAAGATAAGGTAGGAATTGACTTTCAAGTGATTTGTCAGGAGTAGTTTTTAAGTAATTGCCGTAGTTATATATGATAGTTACACACAAAGCATAAAATGCATACGGTTCATAACGTGTTCCACGCAACTCCTGATAACTTCGTTCCATTGCATAAAGAGAAGTCAATCGCTTAATCGAATAAGGAATATGAGTAACTGAAACAGGATTAGCATAATAAGTAAACAACACCAGAGGAATTACCTCAATTGTTTTAGCATAAAATAATGCTTGACGCACCAATTCACGATCTTCACCATAGTGTGTCCCCACCAAAAAACAAAGACCATGCGCTTCTAAAAAACTACGTTTAAATATGATTGAACAACAACAGCAAATCTTCTGATGATTCAAAAGATAATCCTTCAAATGATCGTTGGATTGGATTGGAAAATACTTCTTTGATTTTCCATTTGGGAATAATCGTTGGTATCCTACAAGAAAAACATCTGTCGGAGCTGATTGAGTAAGAGAGTTAATAAAATCAGGAGAAATAGTATCATCCGCATCTAAGAAATACACATATTCCCCTTTTGCTACAGACAGCCCCAAATTGCGAGCAGCAGAAACACCTCCGTTTGCCTGGTTCAACAAGACAACCTGGGGCACTTTCATAGCAATGTCTTGCATTATCTCAATCGTACCATCCGTGGACCCGTCATTTACCAAAATAATTTCAAATCTGTTGCTATCTCCAATCTGAGAAAGGACAGAATCAACCGTTCTTTCTACATATTTTTCCACATTGTAGCAAGGAATAATAATACTAATGAACATAAGTGTGTATTGAAATATTAATCAAATTTCCCACATATCTTATAAAGTGCAGTATAATGCTGAGCAACACCATCCCAATCGAACTGTTCCAATGACAAAGCAGATACACGCCTCGAAATCTCCTCATAATTTTTTAACACAAGGCGTAACTTATTCGCTATATCTTGCGGAGAAGAAGGAATGGCATGGTATCCCACCTCCCCTTCGGGAAATACCCCATCAAAACCTTCACCTTCCGAGTATATTATGGGAATACCTTGACTCAATGCCTCTGCATAGACTAACCCAAAAGTTTCATGAAACGAACACATAGCAAAAATATCCGATTGCCTATATATATCAATCAGTGCTTCCGATGATTGTTCAGGTAACAATTTTATCCAAGAATTACGATGACTCTCCCGCTCCACTTGTTCGAGATAACCTGTTTCTTCTCCCCTTTTTCCTTTGCCTACAATTGTGTAACTGATATTCCAACCATCCTTACGCAACAACGCAATAGCCTTAATAACATTCAGTAAATTCTTATTGCGATTAATAGCTCCTACATACACAATTCTTCCATAAAGAAAAGGAAACGTCTTCCTACTTACACGATTGAGCAGAAAAGACGAATTTACCCCATTAAATACCACTTCAGACTTTTGGCATATATGTTTTCTCTGTATAACATTGTGAAAAAGGGTAATCGTCTTGTCTTTATACCTATGAGAAATAAATATAACACGTTGACTATCATACAATATCTTCCGGAAATATCCTCTATGCCAAAACAAATACTTATAATAAGTATTTAAGTCTGTATTCCTGACCGCCACAATATAAGGGATATGAAAACGTTTTGATAGTTCATAAGCAATGGCTCCTTCTACACAACAAGTCGTAGCATGGATTAAACTAATGCGTGACCAATCTAAGTTTTGCCGGACAATATAGTCAACCATTTTCTGAATCTTACGATAATACAGCCACTTATCCCATTTTTCAATTACGGTTGACGAAATTACTCGGCTACCATCAGGTAGTCGTTCTTGATATGTACGATTACGCAGACGATAGTTTAGCGGTATATAGACTATTATGTCATATTCCCCTATTCGGCTCAGAGATTGATGTAATGATTGGTGCACACCTGTATAATCAACTGCAATATACAAAATATGTGATTTCATTTTTTTATCAATGATGTTCTTATACGAGGGAAAAAGTATACTGTCACACAAAGCAAAAAAATACCATGTGTCAACATTGCTGTAGTAAATTCAGAGCTTCCAAATGTAGTCGTCATCAATACGGAAACAAAAAAAACAATTTGTACATCAATACCCTTGAACGCACCTTCGCAAGCTTTAAAGAATATCGTATATAAAAATGGATATACAATACAACCTAGTACTCCTAAATTCATATACGCATCAGAAAACATACCATTATTAGCTCGAAGATCTATACTACCAAAATATTCTTCTCCGATAAGAAAACTTATATTTACATCTCCCTGTGTATAAAAGACAGGACCTATTTGATTTATATAGTCATAATATAAACTATCTAACAATACAGGCATAAAGAATATACGTCTAATAATTAATGTAGAAATAAAAGTGGTAGCATTAATCCAAAACTCTAACAATGATATCGTAGCTAAAATTACAAACCAAAATGGCAATTGCTTTAATATATTTTTATACAAGAAAGAATATAAAAATAAACAGAAAAACAATTTAAACAAAACAGACTTAGATCCACTTATCGAAAAATTTAAAAAAATAACAACAGCAATTAGAACTGATAAAATAGTTCTCTTTCTCTTCATATTGTAAATTAACAATATAGGAAGAATATTAGATGCAGCAATCCACAAATATTGAAGAATGATAGGAATATTAAACCCACGAGCTTCGTTTCGTAAATCATAAACGTTCAATAAACTAAAATTCATACGAAAATGAGTATAATAGCCAGAAATAAAGACAACTATCAATAGTAATAGTATTGTAAGTAAATTAATCCATAATTCACTTTTACCAGAAGCCTGCATTTTTATTGGTTTAACATACCAGAATAGTATAAATATCAAAAACCAGTAAACTGTTTCTAAAAAGATAAACTCTATTTCTAATGTCTTGTTTGCAATCAAAGAGGTTAAAGGCACAACACGTAATAGAAAAAATAATATAGCAGCATTGGCTACTATATTATATTTTTTTTCAAAAAAACGAAATATCAACAACGAATATGCCAATAAAATACACCAAGAATAAACAACAATCCACCAATTAACAAGGTTATAGGTAAAATTTTTGTATTCCCAAACAGGAACAATACATTCCTTATAAAGGTAATCTAAACAAATTCGATATAATATAATCCAAATGATAAAAATAGATTGTTTTTTTACACTCGACAAGATAAAGCATAAATCCATCATTTTCAAATGATTTTAATAGTAAAAAGAAGGAAAACAGAAAATTGTTTTTCCTTCAAGAGCTAATTCAGATAATCTATTAATTGTATATTGAACATCATACATATTTATCCAAATATTAGAGAGTTTCCTTCTTTCATATTTTCCTTTATCAAAATACTTGTCTATAAGATTAGTATTTTTACAACGTATATATGGCTTTTTATCGTTTCCGGTAATCATTGTATGGGAAATCATTTTTCCTACCTGATTAATATAACGGAATGTTACCTCACAAGAGAATTTTTCTTTAAAATACAATAACTTTTCTCTCAAAAGACTTTCACACACATGCTCAATTGTACCTACATAATATTTGGGTAGCCCCAAGCTAAATGAAACTCCTCCCACTAATTCCAACTTATAGAAAGGCGATTTTTCGTCAAAACACGTTTGAGACAAATGATGTTCTGATAATAAAAAATCTGCATTCTTACCAATTGCACAAACAGAATGCAATTTGTTTAAACTGCGTTTAACCCCTGGATAATTACGAAAAGTTTCTGCTAAACACCCTGCAGCAGTCTTATCTGATCGAACATCAAACACCTTATTAGGATTTGCTTTATCAAAAGGATATGCCGGCATACAAAGAGTACCTTCAGGTCCCAAATAATTTAATAACGCATCAATAATTTCTGTTGACGTTCCACGATAATTATAAAAATTGTTCATTGCGCAATGCACAATAATTGTATCTCCGCAACGTAGCCCCATATCCACCATAGCGGTTACAATATCCGATGCCGAATAAGTTTTATGATAGAACAAACGCTCTATACGCTGACGACTTTTGCGAATAAATAATGTAAAATCACTTATATGAAACATCTTTTTTATCAATGCGACAACATATGAGCGTATATAAAAATAGAAACTTTTCATTCCTTCATTGTTTTTTAGTCAAATATTTTCTGGAAAAAAAGAAGTAACACAAGCAACCAACGCCATGAGGGACACAAAGAGCCAATGTTGCTCCAACAACCCCGTAGTGGGGAATTAATATCAATGCAGTAGGAATAGTGGCTAATGCGGTTAATATATAAATGAGAAAATACACTTTATCTTTTCTCATTGATATTAAGAATTGTGTATATACTACACCGATAGATAATAGTAAAAGGTAGCAAGCAAAAATAGGTAATATTTGCTCTAAATCCCTATATTCTGGCGTAAAAAAAGAAACAGTTATCCAATGAGAAAAACAAAACAGTACTATAAAAAATGGAATTACGCATACAAGCATAATACCTAAATATCGTTTCACAAATATGCGTCTTTGATATACATTATAATTCTGCTTTCCTATGACCGCCATCATGGGATTACCAACACGACCTATTTGATTCAACACAAATTGAGCCATTAAAAATATTTGTAAACCAGCAGAGTATATACCTACGGCTTTAGAATCCACATAGTTATTAAGAATTAACCTTATTAACGGTCCAAAAGCTATACCAAACATACAACTTAAAGCTATTAAGAAGTTTGTTTTATAAAGTTTTGTCAATTCTTTGAAAGAAAAAGATTTTAAAACCCGAATATTAAGTTGGATAACAATCTCCTTATACTGCAAAAAAAGTATCATAACCCAAGAAACGAAAAGAGCAATTCCTACTTCCAATAAAAATATTCTTTTTAGCAATAGCATTATCCCCCAAACAAATAGCAAAAATATTCCTTTCTGGAGTAAATAATAAATAGAGTGCCAACTCATCAGATTATGGGACTCATATACCGGCTGAAAATCTAATGAAATCAAACAAGGTGAAACGATTAGCAATAAAAATGCTAATGACAAATCTACATGAAGTAGCTTATGACATGATAGTATTATTACAATAAACAATAATAAGTTACACCACCCAAGTATAAAAGTATTAGAAATTAATTGTGAACGATGATGAGAGATTTGTATCAAATCCCTTGTCATTGTCTTATTCCGACCATAACGAACAAACATAGCACCAACTTCACCAATTGCAAGCCAATACGAATAAACTCCATATACGGAAGCCCCCATCTCATTCGCCAACTTAACCTGAGTTACAAACAACAAGACCCCTCCTATCGCATTAAAAAAAGTCAATCCAACAGCATTGTGCAATGCTGATGAATGTTGTTCCAACTTACTTATTATCAGGTATAATTTTGTAGGTAATACACGAAGGCATATACCCAACACCAAAGACACACTTTTTTTGAAAAAGAGATCTATACCATATAACAATTTATTATTTTCTTTTTTTATAACAAGCATATTGTGGTTAGCGTAAGCACTCAATTGGTTCCATCTCGTTTTTTATCAACAAGATAGAAACTGTTATTGTCTGATTTTAAATGATTTTTCTTGGATTTACATGCAATAGGCTCCATTTAGGAGACCCTCACAATCACGATTGCCATGCATCATCTCACGGATCAAGCTAGTCATCCACTTCTTCATCTGTAATCCACGAGACTTTCCGGCTCTATCAAGGTATGGAAAAACGCAGTGGTTGCCATGCCGCATTCACTATTATGGAGACGATTTTTTCGACCAACCGTAAAGGGACGGATAGCCCGTTCTGCTATCATATTATCTATCGAGTAATCCCCGTTGTCACATCACTCCTAAAAAGCTATTGAGTGTTTACGTTTGCTACATTTTAGTTTACAAAGCAAAACTATGAACTATTATCGATGTCTCAAATATGGTTTAAAATGACTGCTTACGCTTGGTACCCCTGAAAGATGATACATCTTCCGCACGAAGATAAAACATCTTTATCAGACTAGAGTAACCTATAACTTTCAACAAGACATAGAACCCTCAATCACCCAATCCCCCAACGTATGCCGCTCACTATCAAAATTAATCCCAACCTTTACGATCGGCAACCCACAAAGAGCGAAGCGCTCCGGGTAATTGCGCAAATTGATTTGCTCAAGGGCTATATCCGCGG
>ENA-OQCK01000393-OQCK01000393.1-human-gut-metagenome-genome-assembly--contig:-NODE-393-length-24624-cov-1.936278_pt1 | contig 24624 bp, 33 predicted proteins | sample MGYA00242498_ERZ504578 | MGnify/ENA primary metagenome ERZ504578 (study PRJEB26092, sample SAMD00036229) | human gut metagenome | host: Homo sapiens | study: EMG produced TPA metagenomics assembly of...
CTGCTTTATTTGGGTATCAAAAAGCAGTATGAACCGTTATTACTCGTACCCATCGCATTCGGCGTGTTGCTTGCCAACTTCCCCGGAGGCGATATGGGGGTGATACAGGCCGACGAAAACGGCATGATCAACGTGCACGGGTGATGAAGAACATTTGGGATATGCCGCTCCATGACATTGCGCATGAGTTGGGCTGATGAATTTCATCTACTATATGCTAATCAAGACCGGGTTCCTTCCTCCTATCATTTTCATGGGTGTGGGAGCATTGACGGATTTCGGACCGATGTTGCGAAACTTGCGTTTGTCCATATTCGGGGCGGCTGCCCAGTTAGGTATTTTCACCGTGCTGCTGGTAGCTATCCTGATGGGATTCACACCGAAAGAAGCTGCATCTTTAGGGATTATCGGTGGGGCAGACGGACCGACTGCCATCTTTACAACCATCAAACTGGCTCCTCACCTGTTAGGGCCGATTGCCATTGCCGCCTATTCCTATATGGCACTGGTTCCGGTTATCATCCCGTTGGTTGTCAAGCTGCTTTGTTCAAAGAAAGAGCTATCCATCAATATGAAGGAGCAGGAAAAGAAATATCCGTCCACTACGGAGATCAAGAACTTGCGTGTTTTGAAGATTATCTTCCCGATCGTAGTGACGACGGTCGTGGCCCTGTTCGTCCCAAGTGCAGTGCCATTGATCGGTATGCTGATGTTCGGTAACCTGGTTAAGGAGATCGGAACCAATACATTCCGCCTGTTCGACGCCGCTTCGAACAGCATCATGAACGCAGCGACCATTTTCTTAGGGTTATCGGTCGGCGCGACCATGACGGCCGAAGCATTCTTGAACTTCACGACAATCGGCATTGTAATCGGTGGTTTCCTTGCATTCGCCCTTTCCATTGCAGGCGGTATCTTCTTCGTCAAACTGTTCAACCTCTTTACGAAGAAGAAGATCAACCCGCTGATCGGAGCGACCGGACTGAGCGCCGTACCGATGGCCTCCCGCGTTGCGAATGAGATAGCCTTGAAATACGATCCCAAAAACCATGTACTTCAATATTGCATGGCCAGCAACATCTCCGGCGTTATCGGTTCCGCCGTAGCTGCCGGCGTATTGATCTCGTTCTTAGGATAATTCCAAACAGGATTATATTTAGGCACGGATTTCACCGAATTTGGTCGAATCCGTGCCTATTTTGACATCTACCTGCAAATTATTTGCTCCCGAATGCTGTAATCCCAAAATATTTACTTTAATTTGTGACTTGATATAGGATACATTTATCCTTTTCTTAAATGCGATTGAATATGAAGGACACTCACGAAGCTAATTTGCCAACCGAAGAAAACGGCAAATTGGAAGAAACTAAAGCTCCGGAAACAACACCGGAAAACACGGCGGAGGTAGTTGTAACAAACGAAACACCGGACGCCGGAGTTGCAGCAGAAGAAACATCTGAAGCAGAAGTCAAAACAGATGAAGTTGCGGCAGGTGAAGAGACCGTTGCGACCACGGGAAAATTGTCGAAAGAAGAAATTCTGGAGAAACTGACCGGTTTGGTAGGAGCGGCGGCAGACACGACACGCAACGAGGTGGAAGCACTCAAACAGCTTATTACAAAATCCACCGGAGCGAAGTGGACGAATTGAAGAAAGCATTCCTTACAGCCGGCGGTGAAGAAAAGGATTTTGTCGCCCCCGAAGACGAAACCGAAAGCAAGATCAAAGAACTGCTCAACGTCTACAAAGAAAAACGGGCTGCTATCCTTGCCGAAGAAGAGCGGGTCAAAGCAGCCAATTATGCCTTGAAACTCCAATTGATCGACCAGCTGAAAGCATTGACTGAAAGCCAGGAAGATTTCAACAAACTATATAACGACTTCAAGGACATCCAGCAGAGATGGAAAGAAGTGAAAGCCGTTCCGCAGGAGCATGTCAGCGAACTGTGGAAGAACTATCAGATATACAGCGAGAAGTTCTATGACATCATCAAGATAAATAACCAGTTCCGCGACTACGACTTCAAGAAGAACTTAGAAATGAAAACGGCTCTTTGCGAAACTGTCGAGAAACTGCAAACGGAACCGGATGTCGTATCCGCTTTCCATCAGCTTCAGAAGCTACACCAGCAATGGCGCGAAATCGGCCCGGTAGCGAAAGAACTGCGCGAAGAGCTGTGGTCCCGCTTCAAAGCCGCTTCCACGATTATCAACAAACGCCATCAGGAGCATTTCGAAGGACTGAAAGCGAAAGAACAGGAAAACCTGGAAGCCAAGACTGCCATTTGCGAGCAGATAGAAAACATCGATTTCCAGGCTTTGAAATCATTCAAAGACTGGGAAGAAAAGAATAAGGAAGTAATTGCCCTGCAGGACAAATGGAAAACGATCGCTTCGCCCCGAAAAAATCGAACGTGAAGATATTCGAACGTTTCCGCGCCGCCTGCGACGTTTATTTCAACCGCAAAAGCGAATTCTACAAGAATATAAAGGACGAGATGGAAAAGAATCTCGAACTGAAAAAAGCCTTGTGCGAAAAAGCCGAAGCATTGAAAGACAGTACGGATTGGAAGAGCACAACCGAAAAAATGATCGCCTTGCAAAAAGAATGGAAGACGATCGGCTCGGTAGCCCGCAAACATTCCGATGCCGTCTGGAAACGCTTTATCTCGGCTTGCGACTATTTCTTCGAACAGAAGAACAAGAACGCATCTTCCCAAAAGAGCGTAGAGCAAACGAATTTAGCTGCTAAAAAGGCTCTGATCGAAAAGATCAACACGCTCGACGAAGCCGACCATGATGAAGCACTCGCTGTCCTGAAAGGATATATGGCAGAATGGAACACGATCGGTCATGTTCCTTTCAAAGAGAAAGACAAGGTTTACAAGGAATATCACGAAGCAGTCGACAAACAATTCGACCGTCTCAAGGTCGACCAGAACGACCGTAAGATGCAGACTTTCCGCAGCAACCTCAGCGACATGAGCAACGGCGAACGGGGTAAAGGCAAACTATACGGCGAACGGGAGAAACTGATGCGTATGTACGAACGGATGAAGAACGAACTTCAAACTTACGAAAACAACATCGGGTTCCTGAGCATCTCCTCCAAAGGCGGCGGTGGCCTGCTCAAAGAGATGGAACGCAAGATCGACAAGCTGAAAAACGAGATGGCACTCATCATTAAAAAGATCGATGCCATCGACGAAAACCTCGAATAAAATCTCAAAACGGTTTTACCGGACGCAGATAACGCAGAATACGCAGACAAGCGCAGATATTATTGACAATCAATAAATAAGTCTGCGTTTATCTGCGTATTCTGCGTTATCTGCGTCCGGTACATCCTATTATCCAACTAAAATATGAAATCTAAAATACATTTTTTCAATCCAGGACACGAAACCGCCATACTACAAGGCTCTGAAAATTACACTCCGCCAGCAAACGTGCAAAGAATGATCAGGGAGTTATCCTATCTTCCCGTCTGGTACGCGGATCCGGAAGATTTTGTTTTTACGGAAGAGATCGCTTCGCCACGTTTCTTCTCCTTACAACCGAAGGAGCTCAGACCGTTTGCCAAGCTAATCTCACGCAAGGAGATCAAACAGCAGAAGGACAACCTACCCGAAATGCAAGCTGCTCCTTGGGGACTTTCCCCGCACAGCCATTCCCTTTTTGAAAAACTCCGGAAGAACGGCAGCCTGAACCTTACGATCCCGGAATGGAAAGAAGAATACACACGGTTGACAAGCCGTCAGACAGCAGCCGGGTGTCTGGACAAAATACGGGAACTCCTGCCTGATATGGACGTGCCGGTGTCGCCTAAATTCTGCAAAAAAGTGAGGGAAGTGGAAAAATACCTGATCCTCCAAAATGCTCCTTTCGTGCTGAAGACTCCCTATTCGTCTTCCGGCAGGGGACTGCTCTGGTTGCCGGAACGCAAATTGACCGCAAAAGACCGTGTCTGGATCGAGGGGGCACTTAACAAGCAGGGATGTGTCAGCATAGAATGTGCACTAGACAAATACCAGGATTTCGCGATGGAGTTTTATTCGGACGGAAACGGGAACGTACGCTATGAAGGGCTTTCCGTATTCGGAGCTGAAAAGAAAGGAGCTTATTCCGGAAACGTATTGGGTGAACAGGCCTATCTGGAAAGTTTCTTCGTCGAGAACTTCGGAGACAAATTCCAGCAACTGAAAGAAGCTGTCGGAGAGGCAATCCGGCAGATATATGGAAACATCTATACCGGTTATCTGGGCGTGGACATGTTGGTCTATCGCAGAAAAACAAACGGTGAATTCGCCATACACCTTGTATAGAAGTGAACATGCGCTATACAATGGGGATGGTCGCTTTGCGCATCAGCCAAAAATACCTGGCTCCCAACGCCCGGGGAGACATGCGCATCACCTACACAAACAAACCGGGAGAAGCCTACGAACAACACTGCTTCATGAAAAAGGCTTATCCACTTGAAATGAAAGATGGAAAAATAAGAGAAGGATATATTTCTCTCTGCCCAGTCACAAGAGAGACTAAGTACAGGCTTATATTCTGGTTTTCTGACCTTTGTGTGTATCACTGGGGTTATCGGATTTCCCATACCTGGCATTTTCAATCTACCGGAGAGATAGACAACGAAGCCCCCGAAGACGGTAATCATCTTCGGGGGCTTGTTTTTGTATGCCCTTGTCCTTCACAGGGGAAAGGCTACATGAACTTTTAAATTCAATATACTTTAGTATTATTAATATTAAATCTGGCCGCTTGTTCTCCTCTCACAGGGTAATTGCCGGTTGAACGGCACGCGGCCAAACATTTTAGAATTATTTGATTATAAATTCAATCTTATTTCACAATCGCCTTAACAGCAGCTTCGCCTTCAACAGCCACAACTACTACACCTGCCGGAGCAGCGATCGTTGCATTGTCGGAAGTCAGAACTGTGTTTGCAACTGGCTGGCCTAAGATATTGCTGATAACAACCTTCTTACCAGCAGCTCCGGTAATTTCAACCTGGCCTTCAGATGCGATCACTTTCACACCGTCAGTTGTGATAGCTTCGTTACCGGTAGCTTCTTCGTCTTCTGCTGAAACATTAAGAACATTTACGACTACTGCATCCTCTTTCGGACCCATTGCCAATACACCATTGATGTTATGAACATAATTCTTACCATTGTTGTTCTGGCACACGATATTATATTCATTTTCAGAATCTTTACTTGCAAATTCGAAACTAAACTGGAAGTTCTTAACTCCTGCTTTAACATCATGTTTCAAGCCATCGGCTGATTTACCGGCTGCAACAGAAACTGTGTCGATCTTGGCTGCAGCATCCAAAGTCGGGACCAACAATGTATCTTGAGCCATGATAGAAGCTGTGCGGAACATAACGCGGTTTGCACCTGTACCATAGATGTACGGAAGTTCTTTGTTTGCATCCTTTGCAGCAACAGAGTCTACAGAATTCCACATATACAGTCTGCTTGCAGCGACTTCTTCAGTTGCTTTAACTCCCTTCGTGATATAGTAAGTATAAGGAGCAGCATTGTCATAATGAGCAGTATCCAACCAGAAAATAAAGTCTAAGTTGTCATAAGCATCAGCTTTCAAGTCGCCTTCACGAACTGCGATAGCTTGGTTCTTTGCATTAACAGCAGCATAGTCGCCATTGATAGCCTGGATACGCACGTGTTTAGGCAGAGATTTGTAAGAGGCAGGAGCTGCCTGCGGTTTAACGATGAACATGTCATTACGAGCATCCAGATCTTCACCTGAGATGGTCTTGTATTGAGTGCTGACAACCAATTTTTTGTTGTTAGTACCATCATACAATACGAAAGTAGAATCAGTATCAACAGCGATCATAGTGAATTGAACCGGAGTACCGTTCTTTGTTGCATGTTTGCCATTAGAGAATACATAACCTCTTGTTGCATCATAGATGATGAATGCACTGTCAGCGTCCATGATTGTATAAGTTACTTTCTTCAAAGCATCTTCTACACCGTATTCCTTTTCATCAGAAGGAACTAATGTATACAATACTTCATCTTCCGGAGCAGCTACTTTCAAAGTTGAGTCTTCTGTCATTACAATGCTCTGTCCTTCCAATACGTCAGCAGCAGAAGTGATGGTGAACTTGTTGTTCTTGGCATCGTTAGCTGTGATATATTTGAAGCCGATATAGGCGTTGTCTGCATCTACGTCTTCGGCTGCTACCAATTGAACAGTGTCACCTTCAATTACGAAGATGTTATTGTCTTTGTCGACAACGTTAGTTACACCCTGCCAACCTTCATTTTTATCACCACGGTTTGTAATAGTATAGTTGCCTTTGTCTACACCGGCAGCCTTAGCTACGACATACTGTGCAAACGGGTTGAATGCCTGAGCTTTTGCTACATAATTAGCAGGATTAACCGGACTTTCATCAAAGTACAAGCCATAATATTTGTTGGCAACACCTGCACTTTCTTCTTTTTCTGCATCAATTATATAATACAGACCTTCAGCGATTGTAGCATCACCACCAATAGTCGCGTCTTTGTCAGATGTTTTGATGGTAGCGATCAAGTTGCCATTTGTTTCAGTAGCAGATGTAATCTCACCAATTGTCAAAACTTCGTGTTAGAAAGTTTACGGATTACTACTTGCTTAGCAGGAGAAACAGCAGCAACCGTCAAAACATTCAAGCCATCTACATAGTTTGCACCATCTTTGATAGCGGAAGTGGAAACAAGAGCTGCACTAGAAACATCAGATACAGTTGTTATTTCCAAACCATTAAGAGCAGTCAAATATTTATTTACAGCTGCAACATAAGCTTCTTGTTTCTTTTTTGTTGCGGCGTCTCAGAATAAGTAATGCCTTTTATTGCAGTCTTTACTGCATCAATCAAATCCTGACCTGTTTTTGCACTACCTGTAGCTCCTTCTTCTGTAAACTTCTTTACTTCTGCAAATTTGTTCCTTTAGGAAAATCTGATGCTTTACCCTGAACAGAGAACAAAGTAACACCTGCCTTCAAATAATCCACAACAGTTTTAACAGCAGCAACTTCACCATCTGTTGGCAATGCAGTATGCATAGCTTCCAAAGTTGTTGCGACCGGAATAGAAGTCGGAACATAAGCTGGAGCAATCACCATAGAATCATTCGGGATGTAATAAGTCACAGTGAATGCGGCTGTTGCCGGATGATGTTTTGCTATAACTGTACGATCATCAAATTTAGCATCAGCATCAGAAGTTGTAGGTTCTGTTGCAATTGTATCAGCTACTAACACATTGAACTCTTTGCTTGGATCATAGAAATTGTAATCAACCAACAATATTCTTTTTGTGTTGTTGTAGCATCAGCCATATCTGCATCCATACGGTTCTTATATTCTTTTCCGTTTGTCAGGAAAAGAACATCTGTTCCACCACTTGCATATTTTCCGGAAGTCATTTTTGCATCAACCGCTTCCCATTTATTAGCTGTCAATACATTCTTTTCTGTAGAAGAAACATTTTCGTCAGTGAAGAACAAACGACCAGCATTTGCTTTTACCAATGCGTTAAAGTCAGAAGCTTTCAATGTGACCGCAGCATCAGAAACTTCACCCAAATACATTGTTGTATTGGAAGGAGCTGTTGTTAGTTTAGCAGCCGCAAATGTCAAACAACCGGTAGAAACATTTGTTCCAATAGTAAAGATAGAGTCTCCTTTAACAGCATAAATCCTTTTCCTGCTTCATAAGCCATTCTGTGTACTCCTTTTCATTTGCCGCAATTTCGTTTGCCGCTACAGCCGTAGGAGCAGAAATTGCAGCTCTACCACCACCAACAACATTTGATTGCAAATTAACAGACAACATCTGCCCAGACAAGCGGTTGGTAAATGAATAAGTATAAGTTGTTCCTGCTTGAGTCGTATGAGGAATCAACTTTATCTGCCAAAGAGCACCCAGCAAACTGTTAATCTTGCCGGACCAATTAGAAGCATCTACTGTTGAAAAATCACCTTTAGCATCCATTGCCAGATAAGTGGTTCCACCAGTTGCCGTTGACAAATGGATGAACTGACCGTCTTTCAAATCTGTAGTGGCAATATCTGTCGCCATCACATTTGCAGACAGTCCACCGGCCACCAGAGCAGCAGCCAAAAGAGTAGAAAATCTCTTGTTCATAATCATTTAAATTAATTGTTAATAAAATAGTGTATAAAAGTCCAACAACTAATTTCACGAAGGGGAGAACAACTCCCCGCGGATGATTATGAACGGGCATAAAAAAACGCGGGCCAATTGTCTATTATTTATTCGAAGGCATCTGGAAAAGCCCGCTTAGTAATAATAGAACAATAGCCCGCGCCTTATACAATATAATACAATCTTCCATAACAATGGGAGATGAATTTATACGTAACCAGCGCAAGCATTTACTGTCCATTATTCCACTAAGCTAAAAAATTTTCCAGATTTTTTCGAATAGGAATAATCTTCGTAAAATGCTTACAATATGTAATCGATCCCGCACTCCGTGGGCCGCTGCCCACTACGGAATCGTTGCAAAGGTAAATAGGTTTTCCGAATCAACAAGAAAAAACAGGCATAATTTTCCAAAATATATGGGTTACAGGACGAAACAATACCGTTTATACAACATATCCCCAAGTTTTGGGAATAAAAAGGATAGGGTACCTCCGCATTAATATTAGACAAAGAAGAAACATAACACCCATAATAATTTTATTAGTAATAACATTATTAGTAATCATATTATTACCTACCTTTGCACCAGAATAATATTCGAAGATTATGGAGAATAAGCCTTTTATATTCGGAGTTGCAACATCAGGCGATAACTTTACCGATCGAGAGAAAGAAACTGAGCGTCTGTTGTTAAATTTTCGACATGGTGTAAATACAGTACTGATTTCGCCTCGTCGTTGGGGCAAGACTTCCTTGGTGCAGAAAGTGTGTCGCTTGGCGCAATCAGATAAATTGAAAGTTGTGTATCTTGATATTTTTTCGTGTCGCAGCGATCGGGATTTTTATGATGCATTTGCTGCTGCTGTTCTCAAACAAACATCTTCGAAGTTAGACGAGTGGCTGGAAAATGCTAGGCTGTTTCTTTCACGGATCAGTCCTAAAATATCAATGACGTACAGATCCGATGACGGATTTCTCCATATCGCTTGAAATGAACCCCAAGAGCAACGATATCGATGAAATTCTACAACTCCCCGAAAAAATAGCACAGAAAAAAGGCTATAATATTGTGATATGTATCGATGAATTTCAACAGATAGCCGAGTTTAAGGATTCAAAAATATTTCAGAAACGGTTGCGTACCGTATGGCAATTACAAAAATCGGTATCTTATTGCCTTTTCGGCAGTAAAAAGCATTTAATGAATGAGCTTTTTGAGAAAAAGAGCCTTCCATTCTATAAATTCGGTGACGCCATATATTTACCGAAAATCGGGACATCGGATTGGGTAGATTATATATGCAGCCGTTTTGAAGCAACAGGCAAGCAGATTTCAAAAGATTTGGCTGAAAGAATATGCCAAATAGTAGATAACCACTCGTCTTATGTACAGCAGTTGGCATGGTTGGTATGGATACACACGGATAGAAAGGCTACCGAGCAGGATTTTGAAGCGGCATATCAAGATATTATCGACCAGAACACCCCATTGTTTGAAAAACAGACCGAGAGCCTTACCACCTATCAGATGAATTTCTTGCGAGCGATTATCGATGGTGTTCATAGTGAATTCACCACACAAGAAATTATACATAAATATCAGCTTGGCTCATCGGCTAATGTCAGTATAGTAAAACGAGCTTTAGTCAAAAAAGAGCTTATAGAAATCGAAAAACGCCGGGTTGTCATTCCTGATCCGGTAATGAAAGTGTGGCTAAAAAAGGAATTAGGAATATAATATCATATTCCCTAACATGGCAAATAAACATCCCCACACCTCCAGCAGGAATCCACGAATACCCGGGTCTGCACCTCTCCCACACCCGGATGTCCGGGTCTTTTTACATCCGAGTCTCGAGTGGCTTTCCTAACTGTTTTTGGCAAAAGAAAAGCTGGTCTTGATGAAAAAAGAAGCCGTTTTAACATATTCTGCACCTATTTCTGACCGGTCTTTATTTTATATATATTGATACACAGCATATTGCCGTTTTTTACTATGACAGTTATGATAGATGAATGATAATAGAAAATAGCAACTATCATACTGTAACGTATTGTGTTAAAATAATATGTAGGAGATTATGATAGTATGATAGTTGTTCCCTACAAAACACTTATATGTATTTGTCCGTATCGGCGGCAAAAGCAGATGGGCACTTTATGAGTTTGGTGTGGTTGCCCTGAGTTTGACCGTCTTAAACTTGCTGATACAAAGAAATTGACTACCTTTGCCTGTACAACATATTAAATACTAAGAATATGGACACAGCAATCAAAAAAGTAGAACTATCCCTTCCGGAAATGGATATGGCTTTGCTGAAAGAACTGGCAGAGAAGTACGGTTGGAGTATCGGCAAGAAAAAATCAGGAATCCAAAAGGGTTTGGACGATATCAAGGCGGGACGTGCATAAAGCCAAAAATGCAGAAGATATGTTCAAACAAATATTAGGATGAGGTACGAACTAGAATATGCCAACAGTTTTAAGAAAGACCTTAAAACCTGTAAAAAAAGAGGGTACAACCTAACCTTACTACAAGAAGTTATCGACCTATTGCAAACAACCGGAACCCTTCCCGAACGCTACCGCCCGCATAAACTCAGTGGAAGCTATGAAGGACTATGGGAATGCCATATCAAAGGCGATTGGCTCTTGATATGGCAACAAAACGATACGGAGCTTATCTTGATTATGACCGACACCGGCACTCATGCCGACCTGTCCTCTTATCTTCGACATCGTTACCGGTTATGTTTGATCAGATTCATAAATTCTTCGCGCGTTTTGGCCTGTTGGAAGAATCCGGTGAAATCCGAGGTTGTCGTCAGGGAGTTTTGCTTCTCGACACCACGCATCTGCATACACATATGTTGTGCCTCGATCACGACCATCACGCCTAACGGATCGAGCGTTTCCTGAATGCAGTCTTTGATCTGCATGGTCAATCGTTCCTGAATCTGAAGACGGCGGGCGAAGATATCCACGACACGGGGGATCTTGCTCAACCCCGTAATATATTTTTGGGATATAGGCAACATGGGCCTTTCCGAAGAAGGGCAACATATGATGCTCACAAAGAGAAAAGAAATCGATATCCTTTACAATCACCATCTGTTTGTAGTCTTCTTCCTTGAACATGGCGCCACGAAGCACGGCAGCCGGGTCTCACGATAGCCTTTGGTCAGGAACTGCATGGCTTTGGCTACACGTTCGGGCGTTTTCAACAGACCTTCGCGGTCTACCTCTTCACCAAGCAGATTGATAATACTTTTATAATGGCCGGCCAGTTCTTCGCGGGCCAGCAAAGTCTTCTCGTTTATTTCTTCACTCATTTCAATTCAATGGGATTTTGACTTCTTCCCTCACGATGTACATTTCTTTCCTATAGGCCGGGAATGCATCCATCAGAAGACGTTGCATGTGATAAGCCTCTTCGTGTGAACGGAAATCACCGATACGCAGACGCCAGAACGGAGCATTGTACGTCACATAAGTCGGGACATCAGGGAAAAGTTCCTTAATTTCTTTTTCTTTCCGGAAAGCCTCATCCTTGGATTTACGCTGGTTATTACCGGAAAACACTTGTGTACGATAGCCTTGTATTTTCAGAAAGGCCGTGCTATCAGTCTTTTCTACCCCTTCGCCATGCAACCGTTTGCCGAGCATATTACGAAGAGCATCCGGCCCGCGCACCACAACAGTTCCTTTTCCGGGAACTCTCTCCTGCAAGGCGTCGATAATGTCTTCCGCCTGTCCATCGACATCCGTCTGGGCAGACAAAGCAGATGCACCAAGCAGCATACATAAAGATAGGATACAAGATAGTCGTTGCATATCAGTTGAAAGTTGAAAGTTGAAAGTTGAAAGTTGAAAGGTAAAAGAGTGAAATCACGAATCGGCTGAAAGCCGAAACAACTGTCACCTTTTACCTTTCACAGTTCACATTTCAACTTATTTGTCAAACGCTTCGATAATCGGCATGAACTTGTCAACAGCCAAAGAAGCACCACCGATCAGACCACCGTCTACGTTCGGTTTAGCAAACAGTTCCTTAGCGTTGCCTGCGTTACAGCTACCACCGTAAAGGATGGTGCAGTTGTCGGCTATTTCCTGACCATATTTAGCAGCCAGAGTAGCACGGATATGAGCGTGGATTTCTTCAGCCTGGTCAGATGTAGCAGTCTTACCTGTACCGATAGCCCAAACCGGTTCGTAAGCCAGGACGATCTTAGCGAAGTCTTCAGCAGAGAGGTCGAACAAAGAGCCCTTGATCTGAGCATCTACCACTTCGAAATGCTTGCCGGCTTCTCTTTCTTCCAGCACTTCACCGATACAGAAGATCGGAGTCAGACCGTTAGCCAAAGCCAATTCAACCTTTGTTTCAGGATTTCCGGAGTTTCGTGATAATAAGCACGTCTTTCAGAGTGGCCCAAGATCACATATTTTGCACCTGTAGAAGCCACCATAGCAGCAGAAACTTCGCCAGTGTAAGCGCCTTTTTCCTTGTCTGCACAGTTTTCAGCAGCAACACCGATCTTGTTCGTGTCGATAGCAGCAGCAACGCTTGCCAAATGAGTGAACGGAGTACCGATGATCACATCACAGTTAGGAGTTTTACCTTTAAGAGCTTCGTCCAAGCCTTTTGCCAAAGCAAGACCTTCAGGAAGGGTAGTGTTCATCTTCCAGTTTCCTGCAACAATATTCTTTCTCATGACTTAATTAATTAAATATGTAATACAAATAGTTATTTCTTTTCTTTCCGTTTGCGTCTGAAACGCAGCAGGTCATACATCCAAACGAGCAGCAAAGGTACGGTAAAAGTCAATAGGTTGGTTGCGAGGTCCCCATCTTCTTTACTTTTTATCTTGCTCCCGTCCAAGCAACGATCCATAACCGCCTTGACATCCTCTTCAGCCGGAATATCGTTGTAATGCCATTTACCCAGTATCGTACCGCCTTTCAGCAGCACCAGGCCGGGGTTGGAACGGATAATCGTCTTCAGCAGTACTTCGTCCGCCATCCGGAAAGGATATTCGGCTCCGGTATTGTCGCTCCAGGCATCGATCGCCTCGGGCGAAGAGCCCGTCACACAATAGAACGGAATATCATGTTCGAGTGCATAATCATACACACCGTTGAACTCATCCATCTGTTCATCGTCCGCCTCTTCCAACTTCGGAGCGACAAGCAGCAAAACAGGACCGGGATTTCCGATGATTTCTTCCGTCACATCATCGCCCTCTCCATTGTAAATATTGAACGCGGCAACAGGAGCTGATAGCCTTTCTTGACCAATTCCGTCTTCGAATCCACGAATGTCCAGCTACTGTCGTTTGCCGGATAGTCTTCAAGCGAAAACTCTTTCTTCACGCCGTCTTTTTCATACACGAACGTGTACTTATATTCATCCTGTGGAGCCCCTTCGGGTATCTCCATCAACTCCGGTATATTCGCACCGACCTTATATGGACGAAAATCGATTACAGGCAGATGATTGTAATTATAATAAGCGAAACCGACGCCGAACAGGTAGGCATACAAAGCGACAAACCAATACACCCGGAAAGTAAAGCACTGGAATAAACGCTGGTTGTAAATAAACGTAACAATAGCGGCAAGAGAGAGTACGATATTTTTAAAGAACGTCTCCCAATTGGAGATTACCAGCGCATCTCCGAAACAGCCGCAATCCGATACGGGATCGAAAAGAGCCAGATACAAGGTAAGTGGCGTCATAAACGCCATAAACGCCAAGACAAGGAAAGAGACATATCGCCGATACACTCCCAACAGCATACAGACACCGAGCGCAAACTCGATTGCCGAAAGATTGAAAGACAACAATACCGTAAAAGGTTGCAGCATGTCCAGTCCGAAGGAAGCCAGGTATTCACCGATCTTGATCGCACCTCCCACCGGATCGACCGCCTTGACAAAACCGGAGAAGATAAATACAACTCCGATCAGTAAACGGCACAATTCCGCCAATATCTTCAAAGCGCCTCCCTTATTCTCCACTTTCAACTTTTAACTTTTAACTTTCAACTGTTCCCCCCATACTCCAGCTTAATCAAACCAAACAACGCATAGTTGATCATATCCATATAGTTGGCATCGATACCTTCGGATACGATCGTCTTGCTCCATGGCTCTCGATCTGCTTCGTACGATAAAGTTTCATCAGGATCAGATCCGTATAGGAACTGATACGCATACCACGCCATGCCTCACCATAATCATGATTCTTGGCATACATCAACTCTTTGGTTTCCGTTATGTATTTATCATACAAGGCCAACGCCTCTTCATTGCTTATATCTGTCGTATCGGCAAATCCTTTTGCCAATTGTATCAAGCCGATAACCCCATAGTTCACGATTGCGACAAACTCCGGCCGATCCCTTCATCCACCATGCTCACACCTTTTATCTCAAGGCTGCGAATCCGGTTTGCCTTAATAAATATCTGGTCGGTCAGCGACTGCGGACGCATGATTCGCCACGAGGACCGTAATCTTTCAACTTCTTTTCAAACAGTTCCCGGCATTGGATATTACTCTTTCGAATTGTTCCTTCGTATCAGCCATACTTTCTTAGCATTTACATCCGTACAAAGATAGGGATAAATCCATACCTGACCAAAAGAGAGGCTACTTTAGCCGGAAATAAAAAGAGCCATCCGTACACAACGGACAGCTCTTCATTATCGTTTTTACCAAATCTTAATCAAGAACAGCGAAGTGAACGGCCCAATTTCAGAATCGTCGTTTTCGTAATGCCATTCAATTCACAAAGCTTTGAAACAGTCGTACCGTATTTAGCAGCAATAGCCCCCAACGTATCACCTGATTTCACACGATGGTAAACCGGAGTTGCCTCTTGCTGCCCGGCATTGGAAGTCTGGTTGATCGAAGCGACAGCTGCAGCATCAGCCGCAACCGTAGTCTTCACGGTTTGCTTTACGCTCGCAGAAGCGGTCGGTTTCGATGTCCCGGCTTTAGCGGAAGCGACCGCGCCGGCACTGCAACGAATCGACTGTCCGATTCGCAAGACAGACGTGCTTTTCAGCCGTTCAGACGGCACAATTCATTCACGCTGGTTCCATATATCCGGGCAATCTTGCCTAACGTATCACCTGACTTCACACGGTGATAAACCATCCGTCGGAAGAAGAAGTATAGATATTGCTTCTGCGCCCGTTAATCTTTATGTTATGGAAAACATAAGTATCCTGGTGAGGAACACCATTTTCGAAATCTATAATTTCAGCCGGATTAATGGCCTGTCCCAAAAAGCGGGTTTCAAAGTGAAGATGGGAACCGGTAGAACGTCCCGTGTTACCGCCTAATCCGATCGTTTCGCCTGCACGTACGATCTGGTTCTCTTCCACCAAAATCTTAGATAAATGTCCATAGATCGTTTCCAAACCGTTCGGATGGCGAAGCACCACATAATAGCCATATCCTCGACGTTCGAAAGCCTTAATACGAACCTTACCGTTAAAAGCGGCACGGATCGTATCACCCTTCAACACCTTCAAATCTATCCCTTTATGCATACGACGCGACGAGGCCCATATTTAGAGGTGATCCTTGCCATAGAATCAATGGCGATAGGATAGACAAAGGAGGAACAGTCTATCGCAAACGAATCCGGGAAATTGACCTTCGCAGTTCCCCGAAACGGATCGACCCAACGGTTCTCCCAATTGGAGCCGTACAATTCGTCAGCGGGAAACATCAAGTTCTCCTTTTCTTCCATTTCGATCTCGCTGAGGTTGCGAGTTCTTTCAGTTCCATATTTTTCCGGATATTAACACGGTCTGCCATCAATTCAGAAACACGTTTATCCATCTTTTTAATATGAACGATTTGCTTCGGAGTCCCTTTATCTTCTTTTATTTTAGCTTCAACAGCTGATACCAGAATAGTGGTACAACAAATAAACAGTAATGCTCGTATCTTCATTATTCTTATCACTTTCGACAGTAATCCCACGGTGAAAAATCATGATATAGAATGGTTTATTCCACCGTCATCCCGTCAAAGTTCGTAATTTTGAATAAGCCGGCAAAATTCAATAACGAAAAATTTCCGCAATGAAACCAAAGAAAAGCAAAAGCAGACTTTTTATCCTTTGATTTACATAAGATTAAAACAAAACATGTTTCACAACATATTAGCTGATCATTCCCCAATTTACCTTCTTAGCAAAGAGAGTTTTCAGGCGTTCGTTCAATATCCGGTTAGGTTCGGATAACAAATCGGGGTCTTCGTTCAAAACCTCCTGGGCGATATCACGCGCATACTGAAGGATTTGTCCATCGGCAGCCAGATTCGCGATCTTAAGGTCTATCCCCTCTCCGCTCTGGCGCGTTCCTTCCAGGTCACCATGCCCCCGCAGACGCAAATCGGCCTCGGCAATCTCGAAACCGTTGTTGCTGCTCACCATTATTTCCAGGCGCTTGCGTGTCTCGTTGCTCAGTTTATAAGAAGAGACAAGTACGCAATATGACTGCTCCGCCCCACGTCCCACCCGGCCGCGAAGCTGATGCAACTGGGAAAGGCCGAAGCGTTCGGCGCTTTCGATAACCATCACGGAGCATTCGGTACGTTCACACCGACTTCTATCACAGTCGTCGCCATCAATATCTGTGCTTCACCGGAAATAAACTTCTGCATTTCCGCCTCTTTGTCGGCAGCTTTCATCTTTCCGTGAACCATGCATACCTTATATTCCGGAAACACCTCTTTGAATGTCTCGAAACCCTCTTCCAAGTTCTTATAATCCAATTTTTCACTGCCTTCAATCAAAGGATAAACGACATAGACTTGTCGACCCTGTCCGATTTCCTTACGGAGGAAGTCGTAAGTTGCGCTTTCTTATTATCATAGCGGTGCACGGTCTGGATCGGTTTACGTCCGGGTGGCAACTCATCGATCACCGAGACATCCAAGTCACCGTATAAAGTCATGGCAAGTGTACGGGGAATAGCGTCGCGGTCATCACCAGGACATGAGGAACAATCGAATTTTTCGTCCACAACCGGGAACGCTGTTCCACCCCGAAACGGTGTTGTTCGTCTATAATCGCCAGACCGAGAGAGGAAAAGACGACTGTCTCTTCAATCAGCGCATGTGTCCCGATCACGATCTGGATCTCACCGCTCGCGATAGCCGGCAATATCTTATTCCGCTCCTTCTTTTTCGTCGAGCCGGTCAGGAGGGCTACTTTTATATCCATGTCTTTCAGAAAGCCCATGACTGTCGCATAATGCTGAGTCGCCAGAATCTCCGTCGGCGCCATCATACAAGCCTGACAATGGTTATCAACCGCCAACAGCATAGAGAGCAAAGCCACCAAAGTCTTCCCGCTTCCCACATCTCCCTGCAAAAGGCGGTTCATCTGCCGTCCGCTTCCCATATCGGCACGAATCTCACGGACAACGCGTTTCTGCGCATTCGTCAGCTCGAAAGGCAGATATTCTTTATAAAACGTATTAAAATAATCTCCAACGGAAGGAAAGACAATCCCTTTCAACTTCAGCTTGCGCAGGTTGGAAGAACGAAGAATGTTAAGCTGGATGAAAAACAACTCGTCAAACTTCAGGCGCAGTTGGGCTTTCCGTAATTTATCGACCGATTCCGGAAAATGCACATTCCGTATCGCTTCCGGAAACGGCATCATGCGGATACGGTTCAAGACAGCCGGAGGAAGTGTTTCAGGCAGCGTCCAGTTCAAACCGCTTAACAATGTGTACTGCAAATTCTGGACCGCCCGCGAATTGAGGAACGACTTTTTCATCTTCTCGGACGTATTATAGAACGGTGTCAGCCCGTTGGCTACCTTATCCGCCTGGTCCAGCGTGTCTATATCCGGATGAGGGATATTATAGATATGCCCGAACTCAGTCGGTTTGCCGAACACGATATAATCGACACCGGTCTTGATCTTGTCCATAACATAGTTAATTCCTTTGAACCAAACCAGATCGATCGTCCCCGTCCCGTCCGTAAATTTCCCGATCAACCTCCTTGTACGCCCCTCGCCTACCGTATCGAAAAACAAGATGCGCCCTTTCAACTGTATATAAGGCATATCGCCAGTCACCTCCGCAACCTTATAAAAACGACTACGGTCAATGTATTTGTACGGAAAGTAGAACAACAGGTCTTCATACGAAGAAATGCCGGCTTCCTTCTGCAATATTTCCGCCTTTTTCGGGCCGACGCCCGGCAGATACATGATGGAACGTTTGTCGAGATCGAGCATATACAAATATTTATTTTGCAAGTAACGCCTTTGCCACCAACAGATCGAACGGAGTCGTAATCTTTATATTTTCCCGGTTTCCCGGAACAGTCTTGACCGTATGTCCGAAAGCCTCCACAACTGAAGCATCGTCAGTAAAAAACTCCGAGTAAGGTTGTTCATACGCTTTCAAAAGCAAATCATAATCGAAAACCTGCGGGGTTTGCACCGCCTGATAACGCGAACGATCGACGGACGGCTCGACTCACCGGAAAACTCGCGGAGAGAATCGACACAGGCACGACCGGGATAGCAGCACCCGACACTTCAGCCTCGGCAAAACACCGGTCGATAACTTCGGGAGCGACAAAAGGACGAACCCCGTCATGAACGGCGACACACGTCTCATCCCTCCAGACAGATTTCCGATTTCATCCGAAAGGAAATGCAATCCGTTCCGGACGGAATGAAAACGCGTCTCACCTCCGTTCGCTATCCGGTGCGGCACCTTACAACCGATCTCCTGGCAAAGCATCTTCCAATAGGGTTGGTGATCTTCCGGAAGCACCAGGATCAAACCGACAGACGCATCCCAGCGATGAAAAGCTTCCAACGTATGCATCAGGACAGGCTTTCCTTCCATCGGGATAAACTGCTTCGGCAAATCGCCTCCCATACGCAACCCGCGGCCTCCGGCGACTATCAGGACATATCTCTTCATTATTCCAGTTCCTCCAATACTTTCTTGACTTCCTCGTCTGCCTTGTAAAGTTTCTCCTTACACAGTTTGATCAGTCGGGTCGCCTCCTTTACCTTTTCAGAAAGAATGTCAACGTCCAGATCGCCGTTCTCGATGTCGGCGACGATCTTACGGAGTTTCTCTACTGCTTCATTATATGTTTCTGCCATGATGGGGGTTTTTGATTTATGATTTTTGATTTATGATTTATTTCTTCAGCACTGTCGAGCGTACTTCACCGTCTGCAAAACGGGTTACCAATTCGTCGCCGATGTCCAATCCGTCAGCCTGTTTGATGATCTTTCCGTCCTTCAACGTCAAACTGTAGCCTCGCTTCAAGACATAATCGGGAGAAGCCATCTTGATGAACTGTTCGGTCAACTGAATGAAGCGGTTCCGTTCCGCCAAACTACTTTCCACGCGATTTGCCAAACGCACTTGCATCGCTTCCAGCTTCGATGCCCATTGGTTTAGAAAGGCATGGGCATCCGTTGGCAATTGCACGCCCATCCGTTGGAGCTGCGAACGATTCCGTTCGATCCGGTTTATTGCCAAGACAGGCAGACGACTTCCCAATGATTGCAGGAAGTTCTTTTGCCTGGACAGGATATCGGTTGCCAACGAACAGACCTCCTGCTGTAGCTCTTCCACCTCTCCGGCAGCTTTATCCATCCGCCCGATCAGAAATTCGGCCACAGCCGTCGGCGTTTTCATCCGCGTATGGGCGACCATATCCAGAATCGTATCATCGCGTTCATGCCCGATACCGGTTATAATAGGAAGCGGGAACTGCGCACAGTTGGCCGCCAGCAGATAGGAATCGAAACTATTCAGGTCCGAAGTAGCTCCGCCGCCCCGGATAATCACGACCACATCAAAACAGTCGACATAACGGTACACCCTGTCTAACGCCGCAATTACGGACTCTTCCGTCCGTTCGCCCTGCATAAGAGCCGGAAACAGCTTCGTGTAGAAAGGATAGCCTGCCTTGTTGCCAGACAACTGGTTCAGGAAATCTTCGTATCCGGCAGCCGTAGGCGAAGTAATGACAGCGATCCGCATCGGCAACGTCGGGAACGGCAACTCTTTATTCAAAGTGAAGACACCTTCTTCCTTCAATTGTCGGATGATTTCCAGCCGTTTCCGGATCATGTCTCCCAGTGTATAGGCCGGGTCGATATCCAACACAGTCAGGCTATAACCGTAGAGTTCATGGAACTCGACCGACACCTTCACCAGCACTTTCAGGCCGGAAGCAAACATCTGCCCGGTTTCCATCTCAAAATAAGGCTTCAACATCCGGAACGTCTTCGCCAGATAGAGCCACGCGCCTTTGCCACCAACTGTCCGGTTATCGCATTCTTCTCGATAAACTCCAGATAACAGTGCCCGGATGCAGCATTCTGACGCACGTCGCTCATCTCGGCACGCACCCAGCACGTTTCCGGGAATGCATTCAGGACAGCCTCTTTCACCCGGTTATTCAGCTCCAGCAAAGAAAACTCCTGCCGCTCCCAGTTCTGATTATTTTGCCCGTTTCCCATTTTTCCTTTCCTTTTTATATGCTTTATAGAAATCAGGAATACCATAACCTAACTCCGTATCCGGATGTTTATATTGGCTGGACGAGCGATGCAGCAGCTCGATCATCTCCCGGTTATTCAACCAAGGCAGTGATTGCCAGAGGCAAACTCCCATCCCTGCAAGGATAGGCGTGGCAAAAGAGGTCCCGTTCGCATACCTGACACTGCCGTTCGGCCCTATCACGCAGCTACTCGTACCTAACGCCACGGCATCCGGTTTCACACGCCCGTCAATAGTAAAGCCTATGGAGCTGAAACCGCTTTTCTTTTTATCTTCATCTATCGCACCGACCGTAAAGATCCCGGCCGCATCCGATGGGAACGTGATCTTTTCCCAATCGCCGTTTCCTTCATTACCGGCACTGCAAAATATGAGTATCCCTTTATCGGCAGCCAAGTGAGCTGCCTGACTGATCATGGCAGTCTTGCCATCCAAAGCAGCCTGCTCGTACGACAGTTCATCCGCATCAAAAGCAAAATACCCGAGTGACGAAGAAATGACATCCACACCGGCACTGTCCGCATATTCAACCGCGGCAGTCCAATAGTCTTCCTCGACGGGATATTCGGAATCGCTGTCCTCACTTTTAAGCAGCAGATAAGAAGCCTTCGGAGCAGTCCCGACCATCACACCCGGAATATCGGCAGCGAGGCAGGAAAGGACCTTTGTCCCGTGGTCGTCCCCGACAAACACGCTTTTACCGGGAAAGACGACATTATGCGTTCCCAACAACCTGAGCGAATCGAAAGCCGATATCCGGTCCGCATTCATAAAACCGGCATCGATCACGGCCACCCGCATTCCTTCACCCTGAAAACCGGCTTCATGCAATTTAGTCCCGTTCAACATCTTGATCTGTTTATGAGCATAACCATACTCATTGCACAGAGGTTCATCCTCCGGCACGAAACGGTCTTCTCCCTTTTCCTCGGCCGGGACCCGCAAGTTCCCTTTCCAAATCCACTTGACGGAATCGACAATTGCCAACTGTTGCAATTGTTCGGCCACCGTACTATCGGGACTTTCCACCACGACAGTCGCAAACCACTTGCTTTGCACAACCGGGATCACACCCGTTTCAGACAACATGTCGATATACGACCGGGATATGGGAAAGTCAGCATCCGTGACGGCGATATCATTTTTAGCTCTCCGCTCGATCGCCTGCTTGGAAAGAAAGGCTTCAGGTTCCTCCACCCGGTAACCGTCATCACCCTTATCTTTCAAATAGACGCGAAAACGATAATTCTCCCCGGCCCATAGCCAGGCCGGAAGACAACACAGAAAGAGTATAGACAAATATTTTGACATCGTTGCTTTATCTTTTTCTGCAAAAATATAAATTGTATAGCATATAAAAAAGCCCGGCAACTCATTCGAGGCCGGGCCTATACGTTCTATTTTTCTTATTCGGAAATATCGCAAATAGGGATTTCACGTTTTACACTCTGACGCAAAGAGATAAGGGTTTCCGTAGCGGTCACACCCGGTATTTCCTGTATCTGCGTATTCAGCAACTCCATCAGGTGTTCATTGTCGCGTGCGTATAACTTGATCAACATCGTGTACGGACCGGTCGTAAAATGACATTCGACCACTTCCGGAATCTTCTCAAATTCGGGAACCACGTCTTTGTACATCGAACCGCGTTCCAGTTTTACACCGATATAAGTACAAGTGTTGTAACCTAAAATCTTCGGATTAATATGATAGCCTGACCCAACGATCACATTCATATCAATCATGCGTTGTACCCGTTGATGAATGGCAGCACGCGAAACACCACATTCTTCGGCTACATCCTTGAAAGGAATCCTGCATTCTTTGAAATAATGTTCAATATCTGCCGGTCCAGTTTGTCTATCTTCTCCATTGCTTGCTTACTTTACTTTCCTGTTTTAGATTTAATGTATCAAAAGTATATAATTAATTTCAATACTATATCATAGTGAAAGAAAAAAAGTGCAAAAATAAATAATAAAAGCGGGCGAAAAATGCTATTTAACATATTTCGCCGCTAATTATCATATAAAACGACAGTCTATTATTTCTTGTCTTTTACAATTTCCAGCAATTCGATTTCGAATTTCAGCGTGCTGTTCGGTTTGATGTCCTGTCCTGCGCCACGTTCGCCGTAAGCCAGATCAGAAGGAATCCAAACGATATATTTAGAGCCTACCGGCATCAACTGTAAAACTTCCGTCCAACCTTTGATTACGCCGTTAACCGGGAATTCCATCGGTTCACCGCGGTCAACAGAGCTGTCGAATTTGGTTCCGTCCAGCAAAGTACCAGTGTAATGCACCTTTACTTTATCCGTAGCAGTCGGTTTATCACCTGTACCTTCCGTTACGACCTGATATTGCAAACCGCTTTCGGTTGTGAAAACGTCTTTCTTCGATTTGTTTTCAGCCAGGAACTTTTCGCCTTCTTCTTTCGTCTTCTTCGCATCTCTTGCAGAAGCTTCCATGAAGTACGTCTGAACATAAGCCTGAGCAGCCTGCGGAGTCATCTTCATAGCAGAGGAATCACCCTTGATAGCTTGGATAAAGCCGCAATCAGATCATCAACGTTAGCAGGATCGCCCGGCAGAGTCTTTAAATTTTCTTTGTAACCTGCACCTGTGCTGATACCGATGGCATAGCTCACGCTATCTGCGGCAGTCTTCAAAGATGCACTTTTGTGTGAATCACCACATGATGTAATACCCATAGCTACAATCGCTGTAGCAACCAATACACTAATCTTTTTCATTTTTCTCTATTCTATTATTTTACTATATCCAATAATTCTACGTCGAAAACCAATGCGCTGTTCGGCTCGATCGCATCTCCCGCACCATGCTCGCCGTAGGCCAGGTCAGAAGGGATGAAAAGACGCCATTTAGAACCTACCGGCATCAACTGCAACGCTTCCACCATCCCGGGATCACCTGCGACACACCAAATACGGCGGGTTCGCCACGCTGAACAGAGCTGTCGAATACTGTTCCGTTGATCAATGTACCATGATAATGACATTTTACCTTGTCGGAAGCAGCCGGCTTGGCCCCTTCGCCCTGCTTCAACACCTGATACTGCAAACCGCTGGGTAACGTAACGACTCCGGCTTTTCCTTTATTGATATTCAGGAATTCCTCCCCGGCTTTCTTATTAAGCTCCAGTCTTTCTTTCTGAAGATTCATGAAGTAATCGTTGATAACCAGCTTTGCTTCATCGTAACTGATTTCAGGTTCTGCTCCGCCGAGCACATCCTTCAAACCTTTTACAAAATCCTCAACCTGAAGATTATTAATGCCTGAGTTCTGGAAATTATTCCCAATACTTAAGCCAAGTGCGTAACTAATTTTATCCATTCTTTTTCTTTTCAACTAATTATGAACTACAAATGTAATGCTTTTAACCACATAAACAGCAAACAAGAAGACTTTTTTATGTAACGATAACTCATCTTAGACATGATCGTCTCCCATCAGGCCTATCCGAACTTACATTTTGTCATTTCGACAGTTCCAAAGGGGTATTTGCTATCAAATAGAATGTTAAAAAATATTACCCTTATGGGTAATTTCCGAAAGATGCCCTATTATTTCAAAACAGGAGGGATAGTAGTGTCATTTTGATAATAAGACAAAAGCTGTACACAAAAACAGGCCTCGGTCGTATTTGCCTACCACCAGGGTTTCGTTTTTTCAAAAGAATAGTATCTTTGCAGTCTGAAGTTACGAAAAGAGTGTAATTTATTGGAAATGAGCGTAGGTTAATTGCTCTTGATAGTAATAGGTTACGATTTAGTTAGTTATCTACTGCATTATCCTTCTGCGCGTTGCGTAACCTTCAAAGAA
>ENA-OQCK01000394-OQCK01000394.1-human-gut-metagenome-genome-assembly--contig:-NODE-394-length-24569-cov-4.652197_pt1 | contig 24569 bp, 33 predicted proteins | sample MGYA00242498_ERZ504578 | MGnify/ENA primary metagenome ERZ504578 (study PRJEB26092, sample SAMD00036229) | human gut metagenome | host: Homo sapiens | study: EMG produced TPA metagenomics assembly of...
AACAAGGTAAGAATATATTAAATGAAGAATACGATAGTAAAATCAGTGCCGGTGTATATTCATCTACTGATAATTTAAATAATATGGGCACTGGAATTTTATTAGCGCTAAGAGGGTTTCAATACACGGCCCATTTATATATTACCAACTCTGCAAGAATATATATTAAAACCATTCGTAGCATGGAGAGGTTTTGAAAGATTGGACGTTAATAAATAATACCAAAACATAAGAGACTTTTGGAGTATCCATTTTCCTACCCTATCCTTTGACCCTCAAAAGTACAAGGGATATATGATAGAGAAGGTAAACATAAGCCAAGTAATGAACCAGTGTCAGATAGTGACTGATACAAACTATGTGTATGTGGAACTGGCAGATGGTAGTCAGGGGAAAATAAAGAAAAGTGATTTGGCAAATGTGATGAATACATTAATAGGAGGCTTATTTCCAAAGTTATTTTCCACTCCTTCAGCTGGAAATGTAAAAGGCTTTATAATTAGAACAGCAATAAGTACGGCACAATATCGTGCCATAAGGTTGCAATGCTCTATAGGTTTTAACCAAAACAATATGAGTAATGAGAATTTCTCTGTTAATATAAAGTATTGGGAGAACAAATTCGCAGACAGTCGTCTATCCAAAGAAAATTACAGTTCAACAATATGTAACTATATCGTATGCTACGTTGATAATGACAATACTTTCAGTTTTTATTTAAACAGTAAATACCCAAACCATTCTGGCGGCTATCTTATGTTGTATGCCATATCAAATGTTAATGGAAACAAGAACCAAATTCTCTCCATGGAAGCGGTAACATCGGAATATGTTATTGGCTCTCATTCCAAGGAAAATAAAATTACCATTTCATAAGTCTTTCCAATTTTCTGCCTATAATTAAAATCCGTCCTATCCTCACGGACAAGACGGAAAGTCTGTATTAACTAATTGATTAAGTATAAGTTCTATAAATTCCAACTCTTCGGACTTTACTTTATAGAACAAGAACTACTTACTATGCCTAAAAAGACATGCGGTAAAATTAATAAAAATCAATCAGAATGCCAAATAAAAGCCCGCTCAAACCATCGCGGTCTGAACGGGTAGAATACTTCTTGTCAATGCAGTTTGTTCATGGGGCAAACTGCATAAAACCTAAACACTTAACTGGAATAATTGGCGGCATTACCCACCAAAAGCATCCGATCTTCACAGACTGAGAATACTTTCATTATTCCAAAGAATAAAATAGTATTAGTTAAGTAGTATATCGGCTAACTATACAAAGTTACAGTATTTAGTCGGAAACAGCAACCATCTAAGTAAAAACATCCCGATACTTCACAGACCGGGATGCAATGCCAAACAAAGAGAGTTTCCGAATGAAAATCAATATGAACAAAATGTCTTTAAACCTTAATGCAACTAATACCTATTGTCTAACCATAACAACTACAAGTTACTGATAACTTTTAAGGCATAAACCATAGTACAAAATTGATGCCAGAATGATTGCGCAACAATATTGCATTCATTTTCATTAATATAAGGCAAAATCCTCTTTTAACAATACTGTGGAATATTGTGGAGTGCTCCACGGTATTGTGGAATAATTCCACAGTTTTAAGTAAGAGTTGGTGCTTTTCACTCTGACCGTCCTGCAAAGCCTATTACGTTGATATGTCTGTTAACGATATATATTTCCATGAAGACCACTCATCTTTCCCGTTGGCAGTGACACACTTTCTTACAAGGATAAAGTTTTTCCTTGCAGGAAAAATCAATATGTATTGTATATTCATCTATATACAAGACCAAGAGCACACCATGCGCGCCATAGGAAGTCCCCGTACCAATTATGGGGTCCCCATGCTTATACACACCAGGTTTCTTGAGGTTATCTATAACTTCTTGACTGTTATATATAAAGGAGCCTCTTGCACATAATATGTCACTCAAAAAGAATCCAACGGTTCTAAAATGCCCTCTCCCTGGGTGTTCAGCCGCGTATCTGAGCAATTATTCCGTTAGGCAAACCTCTCTCCACTTCTGACAACTTAATCTTTTCCATCATACCTTTGTACTTTTGAGGGTCGTCATTTTCGGATAAAAACGACAACCGGTTTAACATTTTGTTTTATTCTCGTTTTGTTTAATATTTTGCTAATTAATTGGGTCTTCGTAAGTACGTTCTTCCAATTCCGCATAAGAATAGGCTACGTCCGTTCCTTTAGTTAGAATCCATATTGCACCTAATGACATGAACTCATATACTCCGCTTTTTGATATAGCGATCTTATTGCAATAATGATATTCATTATTTTCAAATGTAAGTTCATTAAATCCATCTGTTGTTACAACTGAAGTATAACCATAAGTGCTTCCCATTGCTGCATTATATATTGTCAACGAGATTTTCATCCCATTATATTGGACAGCCTCTGGAAGCATATACATACTCTGGGAAATTCGGTTTGGACGGCCATTCCGAAATTCAGAGCCAAAAGCCGGATTCAAAAAGAAATACCCCTCGTTTGCACGGAAATCATGCATCCGAACAAATGATGCATTGGCAATAATTGTCCCCTCAACTTCAACATTACGTCCCTTGAAGCTCCCAGTCAGAAAATCAAGGAGTAAGTTTGGTCGAAACTTGTTTGCCGGATTCATCGGGTCATTGTAATTAAAATCTTTATATCCGCCTACCGTTTCTACAGCAGAGCCATCGGCTTTTATTCCGTATTGCGAAAACATATACTGCCCATAGAACACCGCACTTGCCAGCTTGGCGAAATTCGCCATCAGTACCTCGATAAAGGCATACTGTATCTTGTCCATCACTACCCATGTCGCCTTACTGCCGTTTGCCGCATAGTCTGTCTTGGGGTTGACACCCTTAAATGTGCCCTCCTTAGCCAACACGTAGTATTGACCTTCACACAGTACCATCGGTGTCGATAGAGCGTACGGGTGTAGCCTGTGGATGCGGAATATTCTCCAGCCGGATAGACCAGCGGACCGATCGGTCCCTGCTGGAGATACTTCACTTCTCCCGTCTTGCTTGCCAACGCTTTCTTTGCCATATCATGCTGCCGTTGAGATTGTCCATGAAACATTGCCGCCTGCCTGCTGGCACATAGCTTCAGTGCAGGTACCGCTTGCCGCAGCCACATTCGCCGTAGCCGGATTGAGAATGACCCCTGCCGAATCCATAAAGACAAAATAGAACAGCATATTCTTTGCCTTCGTGGTCTGTCCCCGCTTGACAAGGATAGGCGTATAAGTCACCGAACCTCCGGAACCGGAAACAATCGTCTCATCCTCGGGATTGGGATTAGTTATGATGTCGTAGGGGTCTGACAAGTCCATCACCGTCTGCGTGTCAAGGCCTATCAGATTGCCGCCCTGCGACACCTCCACCTTAAAGATGCCCGTAGTGTCAACCAGGCTGTCCGTAACGGTCAGACTCTTGCCGGTCTGGTCGACGAGTGTCTGCCAGGCACCGTTAACCATCCTGGACCACTTGTAGGTTAGTCCGGAGGTGATCTCTGACGCTCCACGTCTCGCCATTGCCGTGAGAACGACACTGCCTCCCTTCTCACGGATGGCAAAGTATTTGTCATCTCCGGAAACGATGGTCACCACGTTCTGGTTGCCCACACCCTTGGTGATAGGGATGCTGTAAACGAACTGCACCTCATCCGACACGTTGCCCACGGTCACCGTAGCCACCGCCTTGACGCTGCAGCTCGCACCGGACGACGCCTTCACCAGGTTCTTCACGATCTGAAGCCCGTAATAGTTCGTAGTGCCCGCCTTGTAGGGGATGTACTTGAAATGCCCCGTCTCGCCGCCGAACGTGTTCGTGGAAACGTTGGATGTGAAGCTTATCAACACGTCATTGAAATACCACCTGATGGAAGAGGGCACCACACCCCCCTCAGCCACCCGTGAGGAGGTGAGAAGGAAGGAGAGCGTCGGCTTCATCGTGGTGAAGTCGGGGGCTATGTTTGTCGGAGCACCCGATTCACCATCATACTCTTGATAGAGGTCGCCTTTGTCGCACATAATCGCTGGCATGTAAACGCCAGACTTTTGCGAAAAGATTACCTGCCCGACCTTACTCGCTACGCTCATCGGTCACCTCCTCCCCGTCTTTATCCATGAAACCCTCCGGAGTGGCGACCTCCACCGGATCTTCCACGCCGTCTATCTCACCCTTGGCCTGCTGCGGGGAAAGGCACACGCCCCCGACTACTGCCGCCCGGTCGAATACCGTATCGCCGGGAAAGCCTGCCACATCGGCCTGCCATAACAGCACATTGCCGTCGGCAGTGCTGTTGCGGATTCCTGCCACTCCCAGCTTGTCCGCAACCTCTCTCGTCACTTTGATATAAAATGCCATACTGCTATCGATTAATGGTTAAACATCCCTTTTCCTTGCCACTATAAACTTACCGCTGTCATCCGTCACGTACTTGCCGTCAGATGTCACCACCGCCGCATACGGGCCCTTGTCAATCACCTTCAGCTGTAGCATCATGCCGTCGGTGCATGGGATGGAGGGCGAGTACCGGCAGCGGCCAGCACGTATGAGGAGGCGCCGGCCGCCTTCGTGTACCATTCGCACTCAAGGATGGCCTGGGGATTGGGGACAATCCCTGCCGTATCACGGATGACCGGTTTCGGGTATATCATCTTGGTTCCGTCGGCCACCTGCTGCGGAAATCCCTCCCAGTCAATCTCGATAGCGGGAATACGCCTGCGGATGGTGGTGGAGACATAGTCTATGTCACTGTCCGGCTTGGATGAAGGAGCACCGTCCTTCGAGTACGATGCTTTCACGACGTAGGTCTGTTCGTGGCCGATATAGTCCCGGTCTATGGTAAGCACGTTCTTTGTCAGTGATACGAACTCCCAGTCATTGTCGCCGTTACCGTCGGTAATCTGCTCCAGTGCGCCCGTATTCAGCTTCCGATAGAAGAAGAACTTGCACTTGTTGGTTGCTGTGACATCTACATCACCGACAAGCAGTCTGGCGGTGATGGCCTGCCTGGCAATGTCCCGACACGGGTTCCAATCAAGTGCCGACGGAGAGTCGACCATCAGCTTAGGCTGCGCCTCGCTGCCGTCAACGGCGCGGACAAGACGGCTGAAACGGTAGACATGCGTCTGTCCGGTACGCTTCGCATCGACATACTCGGCGTAGAACTCCAGTGTTACCGGACTGCCGGGAACGGCGTTCTTTTTCACTTGTATCTTACCCTTCTCGGCTCCGGTCTCGGTAATGACATAGCTCTTGTTGGCAGATGTAATCAATGTCCGCACACCGTTCAAGCGCTCGTACCACTTCATGTTGACCAATGACGCGTTGACCGCACCCACCTTGACCACCGCATCCGGGTCGTGGCATTGCACCGGGGGAACAGCGTCAGGGGGGTAAGCGTGTAGTCCGGAGTGTACTCGGCTTGTCAGCCTGGTACACCTGCACGTCCGGCACGCTGCCGACAACCTCTATCCCGCCGCTGGTCTGGAGAGGGCGGTAGTTGACCTCTATCTTCTTCTGTATAGTCTGCATAATTAGAAAGTTATATAATTCATTGTCTCATAATTGTTCTGCCCGTCACGCAGCAATACCCGTGCGATGAACTTGCACCCGGTCATGTTCATATAGTCGGGGCCGAGGTCGTTGACCGTCAGCGGCAGTGACTTGCCGGTTTCCGCGTGTGCGACCGCCCAGGCGTTGTCCTCGGTGACGTTGCCCGTGTCGCGCGTCCACTCCACATCACTGTCAAGGATATGCGCCGTAACGTCACGGTTGTACAGCTCACCGGTAATGGTGAGGGTGGTCGCAAAACGCTCCGCATCGAAGTACCAGCCGTTGCTGCTCTCAATGTCGATGCTGAAATCCGGATTGCCCTCGACCATTGCCCAGCCCGCTGCTCCGTACTTCGGTTCGTCGGTAGTGTCGGAAACAAGACACATCCACTTGCATCCGTAGTGCCACACGGTATCGTACATCATCACACGTACGGTCTCGGTCTGTGCCTCGCGGTCGGCTTGGTAGGGTTCTGCTCCGGTGGCGGTCTCCATGTTCCACTCTCCGCGGTCGTTGGCGATGCGGGGCAATACGCCTTGGAAGTCGATGCGGTGGATGTCCTGCGCTACCAATCCCCGGACGTAGATATAAGAGTGCAGGTAGTTGATGGGCAGGTTGTCGAACAGAGACAGATGCTTCAGCCTGCCGACGATCACCGAATAGTTGCTTTCCTCAAGGACGGGTTTTGTGACCCCGTTAAGCATGCAGATACAATGCTCACGGGATGACAGATACCAATAACCCTGCCGTTCAGTATCAACCGGGTTGCCACGGTGTGATAATATCATCAACGGCTCAGGAGGATAATTCTTGCCACCCGGCACCTCGCTATCAGGGTACATCACAGCGTTGATCGTATTGGCTGAGATGTCAACATGCAAGACACGTAGCCAGGAGGTATAATACTTGCCGCCACCTGATGCAAGGTCATTGACAACACCATATACAACATCGTTTTCTGCCAGTGCAGTAAGTCGTTATCCCACCGTTTCTTCATCTTCAGGCTGTATGTGCCGTCTTCAAGCTGCGATACACTTTCGATGGTACCAGACTCGGAGAAGGAATAGTCGCTCTCCATGGCGGAGAGACGGTTGAAGATAAGCTCAAGGACGGTAAGGCTGTCGCGGACCTCGAGGCGGGACAGCTGCATACGGCCGTCAGGGAATATTCCGGCACCCTTGCCCGCGACCATCGAGTCGATAAACTCGCCGAACTTCAACAGAAAATTTGTGCCGTCAGCTCGATCTTTCCTCAGAAAAATCTTCTCCAATTCTTCAGGGGAGTATTTGGATAACAGATTCAAGATTCCGACCAGCGTGCGTCCAACCCTCTCTGCGGTATTCTCTCCCTCAGAAGAGGCGTTCCTTATCTGTAGAGCAAGTTTCCTTAATATGTCAAGTGTATCAGGCATTATTCACCAAGTACTCTAAAAGTTACACGATTAGCATTAATCCCTCCACTTCCCCTATACAGCGGAAAGTCTTTTTTTGTTATCATTCAAATACCGAACACATTCTTTCATATACCTATCAGCAACAGAGAAAGCATCATTATAAGCCATAAGTTTCTCCTTAAAATCAGAACGCGATGAATATTCGTTATCTTTATTGACAAATCCAAAACGGGTGACATTTCCATCTCCATTTTTCACGATACGAGCATAGGTATAATATGCCAATGTCGTTTTCAGCCCTACAAAGGAACGTTTTCCTCCACATTCTATGGTATAAGAACTACCATTAAGCAACTCACTATAATTTTCCGGATGTTCTTTCACATCTAAGAATAAAGCATCACCCAAAGCTGACTTCAAATCAATGTTCTCCGACTCCCGAATATATGCCTCTATCTTTTCCGTATCGATGTGTATTGACATCGTACGAGCCAACTTATAGACCTCATCTGTTGTTATTAGACATCGCAGCATTTCTTATATATTTAAGAGGTTGTACACTAAAGTCATTGGAAGGATTGAGAGGTTCATACCAATGCGCAAAAATTTTCTGAAAAGCCCGTTCAATCATGCGTTGTTGCTTTGACACAATAGAGTTATAGTATTCAAAAGCATCTTCCAATATATCCCCAGAAAAACCGACCTTACCAATCCGGATACAATACCAAGGCTCCTGCCCGAAAGCCGAATAAATACGTTCAACCACACTGGCATCAGTAACGGTAAACTCCTTATCATAATTTTTAGGACTAATATCCACAAACTCCGGTTTTTCTTCATCAGATTCCAAGGTTACCTCTAAGACCTTTGTCGCATTGGTGTCTCCTTGTAATTGCACGATAGTATCAGAAAACCAGTATCTTCATTAGTCCTATCCTCTTTTATAGGATTTCCGTTTTCATCAAAACGTACCGAAGAAGCACCTTTCTTTGTAATTATCATCCCGGAAGGCATGAAGTTACAACGCACATTACGATACTTCACATTGGCTAATCCCTCATCCGTACTCATTTCCGTAATCACACGGTCAGCTCTTCCGATAGGATACACGAATTTCCCTGTGTTGCTAATCCATAGTATCTGCCCCTTATAGTTTTCAATCCCTCCGGCAGCCCGAATTTGCGCATAGACCACCTCTTTACGTGGATTAAATACATCTATAAACTCTACATTTTCTGGTATTACCTTTATGGCTTTTCCCTGACGGGTTTTCTTTCCTGTCCAATCCGGATGAACTGCGATTTTTGCGATATATCCGGATTCATCCTCCTCCAACAAACGGCAATTTTCAAAGGGGATGTGCTGTACTTCCACTATATCTGCGAACATATTATAATTAACATGTATCGCCATCCCATCGTAATCAGCAACATCCTTGCAGACGAAAGCATGGATGTCATCTGCCGTATCTCCACGGCGGTTAACCACATATTCAGAAAAAGCAACCTCACGAAACCCATTTCCCTCTATGAAATTGGCATAACGTTCTGCACATTCACTACCCGTTGAACTCGCAGCGATGATATTTCTTAGATGTTGGGGATATAAATTATCATCACCGTAGCTTTGGATGCCAAGATTACGTAAATAGCCCGTGTCAACACGCCTATTACTCTTCTTCTTTAATTCATTTACATTCATCGTTCCGTGAGGTTGTTCTTTATTTCACCGTTTCTACGGCTTCTATAGTCTGCTTAGAGTCAACTACAGATTGAGCCTCTTTAATATGAGCATCCAATACTTTAGCTGTAACTTTCTTCCCGTTCAGTTTATAAGTCTTGAACGCATCTCTCACAAACTCAGAAGTAGCACCTTCCACTTCAAAGGCTTTCACCAATTCTGAAACCAAAGTTTCATCCAATGGTAAAGCAGGACTCATCCGTCTTTCAACCCTTTTCTCCCAATCGGAAGGCGTTGAAGCAAAAAAGACTATCCCTTTAGGATTTTCCGCAAGATACCTTTCTGCCGCTTCGTCAGTAAGATTGTTGTTGGTGTACATTTCACTACTTCCAAAGCCTACTTGGAGCAATACACCATTTTTCAATGCATAACTTGATTTTTCTTTCATTTTTCCATATCTTTTTAAGTACGAATACATTTCAATCACAGCGTCACGATAGCAATCACCACATGAGGTCTTGGTAAATGTCCTACCAAGAACTTCATGAAACATCAGTTCAATGTCTGATTTATCAGAAGAAGAAAGGGAGACCTTATCCCCCAATCTCTTCAACTTATCAACCATCTCCAAGACAAGCATATTCCCTCCTATGCTGCCGGTTCAGCCGTCAAAGTGTTGACAGCAGTCTTAGTTGCTTCATAACTCGTCTTGAACAAGAATAATGCAGATTTAGGCGTTTTCTGCTCTTCCAAGGTAACAGCCCATCCACCTTCAGTATCCTCGCTATACTTATCGTTGTCGATAGCTGTAGCTGTAAGCCCTTGGTAGTAACCATACACCTGAAAAGCGGCATCACCAGGGTTTCCTTCTTTCTGTAAACCCTTATATTTATTCTCCAACACCACAACATAGGTACCGTTAGCCAATCCGTCAATAACATCAGCGCATACATCCGGGTCTTGCCAATATCACAATCGCGACAGTATTGGTAAACGAACTACGATATGTGCCAGCCACTAATGAGGTCTTTGTACCCGTAAATGGATTTTTACCAGGAACAACAACCTTATAAGCCTTCTTCCCGGTTTTCATAGCCAGCGTTTCAATCACATTCTTTTTTGTAGAATTGAATACTGTGGCTGCAAAGTCCACATCCGCACGATTCATTATTACCCCTTCCTGCTCCAATCCTTGTACTACTGGATCATCACACGACGGAACAATATCTTTCTTTAAAATATCATCACATACTCCCATAGAATACCTCCTTTTGTCAATATGCTACTTGCACCAAGTTGTCCTCGCCAATCATAGAACCGAGTTTACCAGTAGAATAGATATAATTCTTACGGGGTTTTCTTTCAAACCAGATATCAAGGTCAGATATCGGGTTATCGCCTTCACAACCGTACATTAAATTGTCCGGAGAACATAGAACCGCACGGTGAGGAAGGTTCAGTTTCGTTTTATCGTTCTGATACGCTTGAATAAATCTATCCCAAATAGAACATTTTACGACCGTAACGCCGTCATACTCTCCTACTTCAAGGCCGTCAAAAATGACCGTCCAAGGCATAATAACCTTATATTTCTCCCTCACATCACGTGACAAAGAATCACATAATGATTTTGTAGCAAAAATTGCATGTCCGGACTTCTGGAAAATACGGCTATCCGCATCTTCAAGCATCGTGTCAAACACAGATGTAGCAGCCCCCAATTCTTTCATCTTGGACTTCTGCAAAGCATAAGATGCTTCAGAGTTGGCTGATATAACGGTATGCTGACCGGAATTCTCTGCACATATGGCAAACAGGCGTTTAAAGAAACCGTCACATGTCTTGAACAATTCTACATTCAATCCATCCGTAATTTGACCGGAACCGTCAATATTAGCGGCATCCTTGTCTCCAAACCAAGTGAAGCGCCATAACATTTTCATCATTGCTTCCGTCAGTTTTGGAAGGACAATCCCATCCATATATTCAGTAGAAGTAAGGTCCGCAATATTGGTACCGGTCTTCAAGCAGTACTTTGCAATAGTATTCTCCAAATCCTCATAGCACATTTCCAACGGAACTTGCCAGTCGCCAATTTCCCATACTTTCTGGGCGGCAGCGATAGCCACTTTTTGATATTCAGGGTCACATCCGGCACCTGCGATACCTACATCCTCCATCTCACCGATGAAGCAACTTTCTTGCCATTGGTCACTTTAGGCATGAACGTCATAAAACGCTCCATATCCTCATTTTGAAAGACTGTCAGTTCAATCAAGTCTTTCAAATCCTTCACCGCCTGATTGTCTGGCGTCAATTTTGAAAAATCTAAAATAGGCATACTCAATTCTCCTTTCTTTACTTTTTAGTTCTCTTCTCCCTTTCCTCTCTCAACTTTCTTTGAATAGGTGTCTCCTCTGCACTTGCTTGTGTCTCAACAGTATTCTTGAAGGATTGGTACGCAAAGAGACTCTATAGGTTGAACAATGTTTTGCTAGCCAATTCTCACCTCCTGCCATCTTTACAGCATTCAGTATCTTATTGTCCTCAACTGTACGGGCATTGGTTTTCAATGCCGCATTTTCCTCTTCAAGTTCTTCAATGCGCGCCTTTAAAGCTTCAATCTCCTCGTCACCGTTTGCTTCTTCCGGGTCTTTGATTTCTGTAATCACTCCGTCTGTTACAATGATAGTCTTACCATCGGGCATAACATGCTCGCCATCGGGGGATGCCGCATCTCCCACCTGCGGTTCTCCTTCTTCACGTTCCACCGTCAGTGTATTACCTTCGGCATCTGTCAGTTCCATAGATACTACCGGAATGTCTTCTATCTTCTGGTAGCCACATTTCGCAAGCAGTCTGTCAATGATAGATTGCTTTACCGTTACTTGTTTCTCTTTGTTCATTTTCTCACTATTAAGTTTATAATCAGTTCCTTTTGCTGTAGTCGGTATAAGAACATCAGATATAAATCCAAGTTGTTTTGCAACCTCACCGCCAAACCATGCCTCCTTGTTCATCTGGACCTCCAAAATGGTCGATTCAACTCCTGTCCGTTCAACATATACAGCCATCATCTTATCCTTTTCCGCTTCCAGACTTGATTTGATGGATTCTATAGTTTCAAGGTCCAATAAATCATCATATCTTGCCAAATATGGTTTGTGGATGAGAAACTTTGCATGAGGATAAGCTTTTCTGCGTTCAAGTGGAGCAGAAAGCAAAATGATGGTAGCCATAGAAGCACATCGTCCAACAACGGTACAAGATATTTCCTTGCCCGACGCACGTAATGCATCATAAATAGCATACCCCTCAACCGTATCACCGCCGCACGAATGGATTTCAATGTCAATTTTAGGGTCAGCCGGGTCAAGCCATGAAAGGAAGTATTGGATATCCGGAAACGAAAGCCCCTCGTCACCGGTCAAATACCAATTTTCCATTTTATCCTTATCAGCTACAATGTCCTTGTTAATGTATAATTTAGCCATATCACATAATTGTTTGTAACAAAGGTAGAAAACATGATACGGCTTGAAGAAAATAAGAAGTCTATTCCACTGACACGCTTTGTCAGCAACTTTTTCAAAACAAAAAAAGAGCGGAATAATTCCGCCCCCCCTAAACATCCACCTTACTTGAGAACTTATCTATTATCCGATAAATTGTCCTTTCCGCAATATTATACTCATCGGATAAATATTGCATGATATAAGTCTTTTTATGTCCCTCCTTTGACAGACGGACATATTCTTGATACACGGGAATATATTTCACATCCCCGACATCAAGCGAAGCATCCCCCATCATTTGAAGAAGACTCTTATTCAATATCAATAGTTCATATGCTTTCATATACTACCAAGATTTTCAACGTACTTAACCCTATTAGCAACAGAGGTAAACTCTTCCACAGAAACCACCGGAGCAGGCGCCATCATCATACCTTTTGCAACAGCTTTGGCCAGCATGTCCTCTCCTAACGCCTGATTGGAAGAAGCTGTTACATTAATGGGAATACCTCCTCCTATCTGATTGAAAGCCGACAATAACGGAGCAAACATCGAGGTTGCAGCAGCCGTCATTACACTTTCACCGTTGGACAACATAGCAGGTATGGAATCGCTTGTACCGGAACCTGGCCCTTCAACTTTACCTCCTTGTGCAAATTTAGCACTTTTCACCGATTTCATAGCCTTTCCCATAACAGTAGTTACAGATGCCACTACAGTACCTATCGCAGCAAGCATGTCAATCCATGTTGCAGATGAGCGGGTAGCTGTTTCTACGGCTTTGGCAATGGCTACCCCTTGCGCAATAGAAACCTCCGCAATAGCCAGTATTTTCGCCAACTGAGCCATATTCTCGTTATCTCCTGCCGCTTGTTCCAACAAATCAGAAAGATTCCCTGCCAAGACAGAAAGGATTCACCTTTATTTTGCTGCATCTCCACTTCCTTGTCAATGACCGCCTGCTTTGCATTCAAGTATTCTTGGTCTGCAGCAAGCTGCCTGGCCCGGAATTCGGCATCACTCTCCTCTCCCATCCGTCTCAAGCTGTCTTTCAGTTCAAGCTTCTGCTGTTCCTGCATACGAAGAAGCTCAAGTTCACTATCTCCATTCAATTTAGCTTCTGCCAATTCATTATCCAATCGAAGTTTGAGTGCATCAGCTTGTTTCTTTGCTGTATCATTCTCATGTTGAACGGACAAATCATCAATCTCTTTATTGTACTTCTCCGTGACAGCAAGCTTCATCTGTTCAGTAAGCTCTTTCTGACGAAGTTCTACGTCACGTTGGACAACAAGTTGCTGTATTTTGAGTTGGTATTCCTGCTCACTTCCAGCTTTTACGGATTCAAGTTGCAGAGAGATTAGTTTCTGCCGGTTCTCCACCTCCTTCATCAGTTGTTCTTCCGATAATTGCTGTAATGCATCATTTTTTTGCTGTTCAAGTGCAATAATCTGATTATTTATAGCTCCACGTGCTTTCGTTGTAAGGTCTTGTTCCTCAATCAAGCGAACACGCAAATCTTCTATTTGACGAGAAAACTGACGTTCTATCTCAATGGATTGTTTCTCTCTACTGTCCTTAACCAGCTTAAGCATTTCATCCTCAGCCTTACGAATTTCTGAAAGTTCTTTTTCTTTTACAACTTTAGCCTTATCTACTGATTCTTTCCGCATCGCATTTATTTTATTCTGGGTTTCCTTATTACGGGTATAGCTCTCCATTTCCTTTTGAGCTACGTCCGAAAAAACTTGAGAGAATTCCTTTAAATCTTTCACTGTACTTTCTGATATACCCAATCGGCTAATAACCTCATCAGCCGTTATTGCACCTTGTGCCATATCATCAAGCAATTTATTAGCTTCACCAGTAAGTTCTATTTGCCCAAGAAGATTTGCCAATTTCTTTCGGCCAATATCAATACTTTCCTGCTGAAGTTTATTTTCCATATCGTATGCTTTTGTAGCCGCATCAGTACGCTCTTTCAGGCTTTTTGTAGTATCATCCGCAATGAGCTTCAATCTTTCAATCTCAGAGCGACTTGCCGCACGCTTCATATTAAGCATTGTTTCCGATTTCTCTAACTGTTGCAATGCATCATTCAGTGCCCACGCTTGTTTCGTCATCATTGAATTTCTTTTCCAATACCGGAAAAACTATCCTTCATATCCTTTGCTGCGCCAGAAAAATCACCAGAGAAGAATTTAGCAATAGCTCCACCAAACTTTGCAATCCGGTCTATAATCACATCAATAATTGCCCCAAAAGAGGACATTACATTAGAAAGAAATTCAGTACCTTTTTGCGTTTTAGCCAACCATGCGACCAATGAGCCCAACAAAACAACAATAGTCCCAATACCAGTGGAAATTAGTGCAAGTTTCAACACTTTTAAAGCTGCAGATAACAAATTACTTGTTATAGCCGCTGCTTTTTGAGCACCAGAGAACATATTCGCAGTGACCGTTCCTGCTTTGTACTGGACTGTTATTTTAACCAATTCATCCTTCAAACCACCAACAAATTCCTTTGTACCTCGCAAGACGCTAACGCCACTGCGCAATATGGAAACAAAAGGTACTTGGGCTTCTGTAGCCTGAAGTATCGCATCTTTATAATTACCCACATTCCGATAAAAGCGCTGCGTTTCTTCTTCCGCACCTTTCAGTTCATCGGTAATGGCATTTATCTTATCTTGCAGCTCTTTGCCTTCGCCCCCCTCACGCTCTACACGACTTAATCTGTCATAAGCAGCGGTAAGATTGGAAAGCTCAGCCCGCAACCTAACAAGGCTTCCTTCCATCTCTGTCTGCTCTTTACGTTCATTTTGAATTTGTTTATTCAGTACACGGATGGATTCGGTGTATTCTTTGGCGGCTATCTTTGTTTCTGCCATCATTAAGTTGTATTTTTCCCTCTCTATCCGCCTTTACTCACATCCTCCTTCAACTGCTTTTCCCTTGCTTTTAATTTATCAAGTTCAGTACTGTATTCAGCTATCTTAGTAATGGCTTTATCATACCTCACTTTAATCTCTAATATTTTCTCTTCCGCATTTCCCATAACTACACCTCCAATTGTAACAATTTACATTCACATATTCCCGTATCTTCTGCCTTAATGGAAATAATGGCATAATATCTACCATATTGGGCCAAATAAATTGGAACAGTCATATCTAAGTCTCTCAACTCAATATCATTTATTTCTATCTTTTCTGTAATAACAATAGGCCTTCGTATGATAGATTGGTATGTTTGGTAATACATAGAAAGGAGTGTATTCCAATCAAGACCAGTAAATACCCCTTTCACACCATTATAAGCCAATAATCTTGGCTCAACTGAATTGTATTCCAAATTACCTTCCTCATCATATGAATATATTGGTATCTTGGCTACATCCGAGAATTGGTCACTAGCAGCAAACGGCAATTCAACAACATCTCTTTCACTTTCTATCGTTTCGTTTTCTACAAACAAATACCCATCATATTTCCCCACTACCGTATCATCCTCCTTCCATCTATAAAAATTCTTTTGAGAAAAATCATCAAGAGAATAGGCAATCGCATTAGGTTTATTATCTTTATATGTAGCAACCAGCCTACGGGTCCAATCCAACGCTTTCGCCTTATTAGACATAATTGTATCAAATGATACAAACACAAGGCCGTTACTTTCTGTGAACAAAGGGAAAGTACCTATGATTGCCGATATAGCTTTAATAAAATCAGACTGCTTTATATCTGGCAGATTAGGTATTATCCAATATCTACCACCCAATAATATTTCTTGCTCTATATTCGTTATCTTCAACGTGCCGCTAATAGAAACGACATCAGATGGCTTGCCTATATTCTGCAAAGCAAATTTCAGATGAGGAATAGAAGAATGTAGAGTAGAAAGCATCTCTGTTTGCCTATTCTCAAATTGAAACAAGACCTCATATACACCGTCACTTATAAAATTTACATTCAGTAATGGAATTGTAAGTACAGTACTTGTATCCAGTTCGCTACCGACTTCATTGAAGTTGTAATTATAAACTTCCAATGTAGCAGATAATGGAGCCACATTTGTATTTACTTTAACTTTAAAATTACCCGATATCTTAGGTACAGCATTTATGACTTTAGACCTATAGCCATTGTAATATCCTCCACTCACTCCGTTTCCTATTACTGCAAGGTTTCCATAAAACGAACCAACATTTCCCATATCGTTGAAGTATATGTTTGTCTTGCCAGCCCTATCCTCTGCAACGCCCTTTAAATCAATGGTTATAGCTTCGATTTCTGCATACTCTTCGCTTGGATTTTTTTCCAATAATGGAACAAACATGTTTTCCAATAAAGCCTCTTTGTCTTTTGGAAAAATAAAAGATATGCCGTTATCCTCTTCTATGTATTCCATGATTTGTTTTACAGACTGAACAGGATGATACCACACCATTGAATCTCCATTTCTGAAACCATAGTCAACCTTTGGATATACACGATCATTTTCTCCCCAATCTTTCCATTCAATATATTTCGGATAATATATACCTCCCACATATTCACCAGCATCCATATCTCTCAGGCTTTTTCCACTTTCAAGCATTGATGATAGTGCTGTTATATTTCCCCACGTCATGGCAATCTCAATCTTATCAGATATAGATATAAGTACAGCCTTAGCAGTTGGAATAACCTCTACCCCATTACGAAAATATCTTGCATCATGATATTTCCGAGGATAACCGGAGTCTGCAGATGGAAGCTCAGCATGCGATATGATACGTTGATTCCTTATTGTCTTAGGTAATTTGATTGTATAACTATTATTGCTCACAATTTTACTCAAGTCTGTAAAAATATTGCTCTTGAAATTAAGTGTAATCTTGGTATTATCGTCCAAGTCTACCAACTTACCATCAATAAATAGCATGTCATTTCTCATAAGCTTTGTACTCTTGTTTCTGGTAATATGATTGTTGCTACGAAATCCTGCAATACGGCTCTTGTCTTATTGAAGTTACCAACAGATACATTCACCGCCTTCCAGCTATCAACTCCATTCACATTTTTACCTGCATACATATCAACGATGGGTGACAACGCGAGTTGAAACAAGAAGTCAAACGTTTCAGAGTCCACTAAAGGAGCACACACCAACAATGTATTCTCTTCTGTTTTTCTCTGCTTACGTCCTGAACCTCCATGATAGCCATTAACATAGTTATAGTCTTGCATATTATTACGAATAAATTCACCATCATTGGCAATTTGTTTACTCTCATCACCACGTTTAAACAACCAATAGCAATAAAAGCCATGACGATTTATCCAACGTAAATAAATTCCATCCGTGCATTCATCAACTAAAAGCCTCACGTTTACAGCCATATTCGTCAATGCATGAAAAGTAAAATCAAATGTATTGTCGAACACGTTTGCCCCCACACTCGTTCCCGGCAATTTCAATACGACCTCATTGTTTGCATCAATTCCATTCAAAGTAATATTATACACCTTTCTTTCAGACAATGTAATAGCTGGTAAAGAAATGCTGTCAGCGGTCACACTCACATTAGCATTACCGGCCGTATACATTCCTACCGTAAACGGAAGGTTTTTAAACCACGTCAATATACGATTTCCATTATACCGTTCACCCACCTTCATTGCCCCCCAAATGATGAACGTATTGAATTGAAAACTTTCAGACATTGAACTGTCCGAATAAAAGTCAATATCTACAGAGAACACACGTCCTACCCCGCTATCTTTCGGAATCGTCTGTGAATAATCAATTTTCCCAAATTCTACAGTGTCAAATGTAGACTGCATGTAAAACGACACATCAAAAAAGCATGCATTATTAAACAGAGCCCTCTTCTCCTTGTATGAAATTTCAGAAACGATATCAGTCACCGTCACCTCCACGTAATCCCAAGCATGCCCGTAAATGTTTATCACTACCGGATTAAAACAGAAAGATATTTCATCCGGATATTCTATGGTTGTTTCCCCTATCTTATGAGTTCTCATTACTATGTAGATTTATATGTGTCACATCATCAACGAGTATATCAAACACACGGTCCATAATGTCCCGTATTGTTTGCTCCACGTCCGTTGTATATATATCCTCGTACGTACCAGAGCGATAAAGTGATGTGCCCTCTGTTGCTATCTTCCGGGCCACAAGGTATGCAAATGACCTTGGTCTCTCCACTTGGATACCCTTGTCTATCATCCATTGCTGAATAATCTTATAGAATCCTTTCGGTACTTTCCCCGAGGCACGTCCCACCTCCAGAACTCCGAACGCTTGACGACCATAAAGAGTACCATGATTATCATCCACGACAACGTGCAGGCTCTTGATAGTTTTGCCACTTGCACGCTGCCCAGCCCGTATATGATTTTCTATGATGCGCTGCCGAAGATTATCCAACTCCTCACACAATATCGCCTTTACCTCTTTCCTCCTATCTTCCATAACTAGCACATGGGCGCTCCTTGAACCTCTTTCAATTTCAATTCTATTACTATTCCAGTAACATTTACATCCAGCTTATCATAGAAAACGGAATAAGGGACCTCATCGCTTACCCACTCAAACAGCCCGCTCCTATTCAACTCACGGATAAATTGAACTGCATACCCTTTGCACCTCTCAATAACCTCATCATTCTCCACCCCGTCAAAATCAAACGCCGTCTTGTCTACAAAAGCAATCATGCAATTTGGGCAATCTCTTAACTGAGTCCTTGATATGACGAACTTCCCAGATGCAGGAAGCAGATTTATAATGGCCGGCAATGGCATCTTATCCAGCCGAACGTTGGCGGTCACCCAGTTATCAAATAAATAGGTAACTCCTTCCAGCTTCTCTGCGATAGAAGCGATTTTCCTTTCTACACTTATATTCATTGCTTATTCTGATATATTTCTCGTAATCGACGTTCATAACGTATTTTCTCCGCGTCCATATCAAGACACTTGTACACTCTTACCCATAGAACACTCTCTACCTGCTCATGGTCAGTTATCCCCATACGGGTAGCATAGTAATCTACCAAGCCAAACAACCCGAACGAAAGCTTATCCACTCCGGCACGTCTTTCTTCCGGAGTCGGTGCCACGCTTGTAGTTTCAAAGAGCTTGGTAATACGTTCAACTTCCCTAGTTACCCATGTGGAGAATCCCAAAATATCCGCTGCTTCATACTTCTCTATCTTATCAATAGGCAAACCGAGGACAACACGACATGGAACCATTATACAGTCTATTACATTGCGTACGGATTGCAGTTCCATCAACTGACCTATGGTGAGGTCGTTCAGAGTCTCCGGAACTCTGACACCTGCGACAAAGTCCGGTTTAGGCAACTTTCCTATCTGCTCCAACAATTCAGCAGCATTGCTCGCCACGTCACTCAATATCAAAAACTCTTTTACTGTCATATCTGTCCTAATTTTGCTTTTGGTCTTTTAGGTATCGGTTTTATACGAAAAAGCATTGCCATTATCAACATGTCGAGGTAATCCGGAGAATGCCCGAGTATATCTTTCATATTCTCCTTGCTGATTATCCCTTTCTTCCGGGTATCGGCATCTATATGGTCTTGCTTCAAGACGGACAATTCTTCCATTATGCGCTCTCTTTGCGCTTCCGTACATATAATTCTTATCTGCCGATTATTTATTAGCTCTGCAAGCTTAAATGCACATTCAGATTTCAGGTTGTCGTACTCTGGATTAATTGGTCGGGTACCACCATGAAATTCTTTGATACCATTCAAATAACTTTCAAGGTAGCTTCCAAGTCCATCACTATCAACTATCATCATGCTACGTGGAATCTTCCACTGTATCATCATGTTTTTAAGGTCCGTCTCAATAGATTTACCCGTGCTATATTCCTGGTCTAACCGGATATAACACACATTACCCACCCAGTGCCCCCCGACAAAACGGTCGCGTCCTTTCATGGCAAGGTCAGCTGCTCCCGTCGATAATCCTATCGGTTTTACGTGCTCATTTGCGAATAGGTCACAAATAGCATCATAATCACAGAGTGCTGTCGGGTCGTTGTCATACTCCCAATTACCATAGTACAAGCGCTCCTTTGTCACTTTGTCCCTGGTATTGCGGAGCGTATCTATGTAGTCCTCGGTAGCGTAGGGATTATCCTGCACCAATGCTTGAATAAAAGCGTATGGGGCTTCCAGCTTGCCTTCTTTCCACGGTTTGTAGAACTCACGATAAAGCCAGTTCTTCTTTGGATTGCAAGTGATAAGTATCTTCCCGGATATTCCATACACATCATTCAAGTGCCGTCCTATACGCGTCTTCAAAACCTCAAATGCGAGGTAGTGAACCTGCCCGGCTTCTTCAATCCACCCTCCAGTAAACTCCTTGGAGCCCAATCGCTCATACATCGGGTCTTTGACGGGATAATATGTCAAGTCAAGAAAGATGATTTCCGACCCATTCCCTAAAAGTATACCGTCATTGGTCTGCTTGTAGTCAGTGAATCGATGCCACTTTGCCACCTTGTCGAAAGTGACAGAGATAGACTCACGGCTATCTTTCAAATTATTTCGGCCAGCGAACCATCGAGTGCCCGGGAGATAGTAAGCACATTGCATAAGCCATTCACACCCAAGCCATGACTTTCCACCTCCACCAGCTCCACCATAACACAGAAATTTCGTAACATCGTCACGAAGGTAGTTATAGGCTAACCTCTGCTTTATATTGACCTTATATCCCATTACTTGACTTTCTCCGCATCTTCTGTATATGGTAGAAAATTAAATCCTTTGAACTCTTTTCCTGCATTCGTATGGTCCACTTCCTGCTTGTCAGCAAGCCCTAACTTTCGGGCAATGATATTCGCATTGAAAGCTCCAACGCACGCTCCTTCAAACTGCTGCGTCTCGATGGTTTCCTCCACGCGTGCGATGACCTCCAAAAAAATCTTCATCATTCTTATTTCTACATTCTGTACGAAAGGTGCTCCACCATTTGGATGAAGCGCCTACATAAATACAGAATCCGGTTAGGGAATACGGACGAGAAGTCGGGGAAACTTCTTGTTGTACTTGTTGCTCATTGACTGTCTCCACCTTCTTCCCTTTCTTCCTTCTTACCGGAACTGTCTTTTGAATGGCCTTTTTAGATAACCATGGGTTTTCATCGCACCATTGGAAATACTCACATGCCGCCTCCCATAAGAGTTCTGGCGTGGAAAAGAGCTTATCCCTTCCGTGCTTACTTCTTAACATCCAAAATTTATTTCCAGTTGGTGCCGCCATCTTATTTTTTCTTGAATCGTTCGTCCAATATCTTAGGAACAGTGTTATTCCAATTAATCACGTGGTGCAATCTTTTCGTTTCCTCGCTATGGCCCATCACGCCCACCTTCACAGAGGATGGCATCATCATAACCGTATAAAAGCTCTTGACATACGTCCCTTGACTCATGTATATATCCGTCATACCTCCTTTATTCTTCTGTGTCTGCTTCTGGTTTAGCGCCACTTGTGGAACCTGCAGAAGCAGACATCCCCTGCTCCCAAGTGTGGTATAGGTGTTCACATCTTCATTAATGCGACCAACGAATTGGAACGGTCTATCTACGGAACAGATGAAAGAATTCATCGCTTTTCGTTTCATCTTCTCGCCTTTCAAAATATCGTTCTCCTTTCCTCCTACAAAATCGCCTCTCTGAGCCATAGCCAAAGTGAGAGCCGGAATACTTTCATAAAAACGTAGCATAGCTTCAAATACCACGTCCAATTGCTTTATTGCCCTCTGTTTGACTGTACCATCTCTGCCGTAAGTAAAAGAAAAAACATCGTAATCATCATCCAGTTCTATGAAGTATTTGTAACCAAGTTTCCTTGCTATCTGAAAGCAAGCATTGCGCGCATAAACAATAGCTCTGCGATCATCAAAATTATCCGCTTCATCAAAAGTCTTTGCAATCTTCGGTTTATCGAACATTATAACGTTTTTATATTTCGCGTAATAATCTGCGGCCGCTTATCTTCATTGTCTATCACATAAACAATTGGTCCCGTATAGCCACACTTCCGCAAAGTCTTATCTGTGATGACGGAATCGGCACGGCCATGCGTCAGTATGAACGCTACAAAATCACTCCTCATCTTCGGTATCCTCCAGCATTATTTCATAAATATCCTCCTTGAACCGAGAATAACCGTTCTCTATCGCCTTATCAAAATCTATTATTACCAGTGCAGATGCCTCCATCAGTTCCTGGACTTCTTTATCTTGATGAGCATAGAACTCTGCTATCTGTCCGTAATCAAATACTATATGCCTCAATGCTGCTATCCGAAGAAATTCCTTCACACAGTCCGGGACATCTGAATCGTCTATTGCCGAAAGCAGTTCTTCATATTTACTTTTGTCATAGAGAGAATCTATTTCCGGGCATACAGGGCTTTTAGGCTCATACACCGGAGCTTCAATCTTTTTCGTGTATTTATTCCGGGCATCACTTTCACTATCTACCAGACTATCATAGTCAAAATCAAAGTTTAATCCCCAATCCATCAAAGACTCTGCATTCCACTCCTTCAATAGTTTTTCGTCCCATGTACCATTATTCACGTTATCACGGATAATAATCTCCCGTTCTCGTTCTTCTGTCAACCCATGAAGCAGAACCGTCGGCACGTCAGAAAGTCCTAGTTCCACACTGGCATCATACCGTTGGTTTCCGGCTATAATCACCAGTTCCCCAGTCCGGTCAGAGAGTATGATGGGACGTGCCTCGAAGTAGTCCGGATTACTATGAATAGACTCTTTGAGTATCCGCATCTGCTCCTCTGATATGGTTCTGGGATTGTTACCCAGTTTTTTAAGGTCTTCTATTTTTCTATAAATTATCTCCATTGGCACACTATTTTACGTTACGAAAATAAAGATACCGAATAATCCACGAACGGACTATTCGGCATCAAAGAAGTTACTGACACGATTTGGCAGAAGATTTTGCTTTAGCCAGCAATACCTTAAATAAATCCCAACCTTCAATTTAACAATTACACCGTTAATGGTTAACAAGTACATTTACCAGCTAAACCATGTTATAAGATGGCTGAACAAAGGCTCATAATTTGCATAACTTCCACAAAACCTTACCTTTGCAATGTGTTTTTCATAGTATTAGATTAAGGTTAACAAAAAGATTGGCTGTCCGGGAGGATAGCCTTTTTTGTACATATTACAGGCTACATCTCAAAAGCAAGTTGTCTCCAATTTATCCGATTATTTGGAAGACTTTCATTACATATTGTACCAATAAATAAGATATTTTACTCCTACATTATCTTTAAAAATGTTTCCACCATTTGCTAAAGACAATATTTATTTCTACATTTGAATTTTAACGAATCAAACAATATCACTAAATGTAAGAATATGAAAAAGTTTTTATTTGCCATATTGGCATGCACAATTGCACTTGGCTTTACATCATGCAGAGAGAAAAAAGCAAAAGACAAGGTTAAGGATCGTGTAGAAAATGTAAAGGAATCTGTTGAAGACGCACTTGAAGAAGCACAAGAACAGATTGAGGAGGGAGCAGATGATGTGAGGAAAGCCCTGGATGAAGCCGGGGATGAAATTGAAAAAGCAAAAGAAAAACTGGAATAAGAGTTGTAAAAAAGGCCGTCCTAATTTTATACAGTAAAGATCCACCTAATTTAAAAACATTATGAAAAAGATTAATTTACTACTGCTTTTTCTCCTATTGGCCTGCACCTTGCCTGCCAGGATGGCATTTCCATCTTTATTGGCAGAGCCAACCGCTACGCAGCCGTGGAACTTTCTGATTACAGAAACGCCTATGTCTGGAATACAATATTTCAAACCGTTCCTTGGACGATTACTACAGACGCTGTGGAAAAGACTGGGGAAATGTGGGGATTGCACTTGAGGTAGCCAGAACTTCCGGAAAAAAGATGCATGATGTATGCGATTATTACAACCGGTATCAACGTTACGGATGGAACCGTATTCTTGTGGAGATTGGCATAAATCCGGGAAGTGTATATTATACCCCTTTCTATGACAGAGTCCATCACCATAGTGACTGCTGGCATGAATACTATAATTCATACTGTGAACGCCATGACAAATTCCACCATAAGAAACACAAATACAAAAAGCCGAAAAAACACCACAAGAGACATTGTCGACACTACGACGATGACGATGATGATGACGACGATGACGATTAATCGGGATTTGAAATCCAAGTGCTGAAACATCCGAAGAGAATGTGTGTGTGCCAAAACTAAAATCCGCTTACTATTTGTTTCTTTGTTTAGGCACGGATTACGCGGAAAACACG
>ENA-OQCK01000395-OQCK01000395.1-human-gut-metagenome-genome-assembly--contig:-NODE-395-length-24556-cov-18.694625_pt1 | contig 24556 bp, 29 predicted proteins | sample MGYA00242498_ERZ504578 | MGnify/ENA primary metagenome ERZ504578 (study PRJEB26092, sample SAMD00036229) | human gut metagenome | host: Homo sapiens | study: EMG produced TPA metagenomics assembly of...
AATAAGTTGTTAAAAATAAAAAACGAAGGGCTAAAGACAAGTTACAAAAGTTTGAAAAATCAGCTTGGTAGGTATATCCTATCATGCTGATTATATTCACATTATAATATTATACCGTCTCTTACTTAGAGACAGTATGAATTTGGAGTTACAGTTTATTTTTCTTGGATCAGGAAAAATGCTGCGTGCTAAAGTTTCAAATTATAGAAAAAAGTTAGTTTAACTCTGATTACTGTGTGTTATATAACATGCAGGAATGGAAGGAATGTCCTTCCATTTTTAAAGTATTAAAGATAAAAATGACATCAAACAATAATTCGAAAAAACACTGGTTTGCATTAAAAGTATTCTATAATAAGGTTTTTGCCATTGAAGAACTTCTTTTGAAGAAAAAGATAAAATGTTATATTCCCTGCGAAACCGTAAAGGTTTTAAAACAAGATGGAACAAAAAAAAACGTACGAAAACCAGTTATCAATTCATTGCTTTTCTTCCATTCGGAAACTTACATAGCAAAAGAGATACAGAAGATCTTGACCGATAAAGTAATTCTCTATACTCGGCAAATAGATTTTAAAAAAATTCCTTTAGCCATTCCCGAGAGAGAGATGAACATCTTCATACTCGTTACCTCGTCAGGCGAAAAAGGTCTAGAATATTTTGACACAGATAATCCTAAATTTTATCAAGGAGACCACGTAAAAGTCATTGACGGAACATTCAAAGGTGCAGAAGGGTATATCTGCCGCATTAAAAAGAACCACCGGCTTATTATAACAGTCCATGGTGTATGTGCTGTAGCCACCTCTTATATTCCGCAAGCCTTCTTGAAAAAAATACCTTAACGACCTATGCTTTCCCTATTAAAGAATAAAATACGCAATAAATTTTTGCAGACAGATTATATACATCCCTATATAATATGGTGTATCGATGTTTTTTTATCTGTCATATCCTCATTTTCTATCTTTTTATTTTTCCACTATTTGATTAATATCAGCATCCATTTCAACCAGCAGCGTTATATTCTGCTGATAGCGGTCATTTCCAGTATCGTATGGACTGGAATTTGTAAGACCTACGAGGGAATTATACGTTATTCCACCTTAGTAGAACTGACACGTATCATTTATGCCATGCTGCTGAAAGCTCTCACATTTGTTTTGTTTGCATATATAACACTGGATTACATCGGATTGTTCATTTATTCCATCATTATAACAGATTTTATCAGTTCCGTTTTCCTGCTCATGTGTACACGGATATTAACCGTCAATTTCTACTATCATTTATTACAGCTTTTAAAAAAACCTAGACAAGCAACTTTAATATATGGTATCTCCGAAAGGGGAATCAGTCTGGCTAATTATCTACGAAGTGAAAACAATCCTTATAATGTTTTCGGATTTATCACCCGAAAACCCGAAAACAAGAAATACCGGCTTGTGGGATATCAGATATATTTAATTGACGAAGAAAATAGTCTGCGAAAATTATTCAGCACCTTAAAAGTCAATTGTATATTATTTCTAAGCCACACAGATCTCCGTAACGATGAAGAAATAGTGCAATACGGTCTGGAGAACCACATCTGCCTGCGCATTGCACCATTTTTGACAGAACAAACACAATGGAGTAAAATACAATTACGCAATATACAGATAGAAGATCTTTTAAGCCGGGAAGAAATAAACATCGACTTGGATAATATCCGCAATGAATTGTCCGGAAGTGTTATCATGGTGACCGGAGCGGCAGGAAGTATCGGGAGCGAATTGTGCCGACAATTATGTTGTTTCAACCTGAAGCAGCTCATCTTGTTTGATTTTTCGGAAACCGCCACTTACGAAGTAGATATGGAGTTGAAGAAAAGATTTCCAGACCGCTCCATCCTGCCTATCATAGGTGATGTACGCAACCGTGACCGTGTGGAGTCGCAGACAAGACTCTACCACCCCGACATCATCTTTCATGCAGCCGCATACAAACATGTACCCATGATGGAAAAATATCCATGCGAGGCGTACGTACCAATGTCCTGGGTACAAGCATCATGGCAGATACGGCATTGAAATATGGCGTAAAGAAATTCATCATGATCTCCACAGACAAAGCTGTAAATCCCAGCAGTGTGATGGGTGCTACCAAACGACTGGCAGAGATGTACGTACAAAGCCTCGGGAGTGCTATCCAAGAAGGAAATATAATTGGTAAAACCTCTTTTATAACCACCCGTTTCGGCAATGTGCTGGGCAGCAACGGCAGTGTAATCCCCCTTTTCCGCCAACAGATTATGGAAGGGGGGCCTGTAACAGTCACGCATCCGGACATCATCCGTTATTTCATGACTATTCCCGAAGCTTGCCGACTGGTTCTAGAGGCCGCTTTTATGGGACAAGGAAACGATATCTTTATTTTCGACATGGGTAAACCCGTAAAAATAACCGACATGGCATGCCGGATGATAAAACTGGCAGGTTTACAACCGGACAAAGACATTGAAATCGTCTATACCGGTCTGCGACCAGGCGAGAAACTATATGAGGAATTACTCTATAATGAAGAGAACTCTACTCCTACCCTTAATCCGAAAATATTCAAAGGTATCAGTTTAAAACAAGATTACGATAAAATAAAGCCCGCCCTGCAACAATTGGTTGAGGTTGCCCAGACGGACAATAAAAAAGAGACCGTATATCAGTTGAAGCAAATTGTACCGGAGTTCAAAAGTATGAACTCCGTATATGAGGCGCTGGATGAAAAAACATATATATCCAAAAAAATGAAATCCAATATAATGTTTAACTAAAATGAATCGCAAAATGAAAAAACATTTCATTGCGTTTATGATGCCATTTCTAACCTTGGCTACGGGATTTGCACAAGAAGCGGCTCAAGATGTTCCTGTCAAACAGGATACAAAGGAGATCTCTTATTGGACAGACCCTGCAAGCGGGGACAAACGGCTCTTAAACAAGTCTAAATTCAGAGACAACTGGTTTGTCGGATTGCAGGCCGGCGCCTTTTATTCCTGGGGGACCCATACTTCCAGTTCTGGATTCTTCGACCAGTTCCGTCCCGCCGGTGCGTTGTCCATAGGCAAGTGGATCGCTCCTGCCGGAGGTATCCGCCTCCAAGGTTTCTATGGAAGCAATGCCGGACGAGCAAGCAACGACAAGCCCTACTATTGGGACGCATGGGGGTAGGCCTAGACGGATTGTTCAACTTCACCAACCTCTTTTGCGGGTATGAAGAAGACCGGACCTTCAACCTGATCGGTATCTTGGGAGCCGGTTACGAACACACCGCCAACTTCAGCAAGCGTACCTGGAACGACGGAATATACAATACCGAATCGCAAGACCTGCTGTCCATCCGCCTGGGTCTGATGGCGAAATTCCGCCTCGGTAAAGCGTGGGACTTAATCTTGAAATCACGAACAGTTTGCTTGACGACTCATTCGACGGTTGGGAAGGCGAAGGTTCAAACGACCGCTGGGATGGCCATGTCAACATATTGGCAGGTGTCAGCTACCGTTTCAAAAATCATAACGCTCACGCAATTCACCTACGCCCGCCGCGACATGTCGAAATATGACGAAGCAAACGCCGAAATCAACCGCCTGCGTGAAGCCAACAAAGCGGCAGCTCCTCCTGTCACAAAGATTGAGACAGAAGTGGTGGAAAGCAATCATATCCGTTCGTTTATCTCGTTTGACAATGCTTCCGCCGCAATCAACAAACTACAGGAAGTAAACGTTTACACAGCAGCAGAAAATATAAAGAAGCTAGCCGATGGCGACCTCTATATCACTTCAACCAAAGAAGTAAGAGACACCGAATTGTTCATGCACGGGCACAATCCATCCGCAATGTGCTAGCCAACACATACAACATTCCGGCCGGACGTATTTTTATAGAGAAAAACCCTGCTGTCATTGCATCGCTCGATCCACAAAAGAGCTGCGTCATAGTGTACATCAATGAATAAACGACCCATTTTAAAAGTATAATTTGGCATGAAAAAAATAGCTATATTATTTGTGGTCTTCTTTTGTTCTGTATCTTTATGGGCACAAACAATAGAAGACGATGCAACTTGGAAATTAAAGACCGACACTGTACGGGCGCTAAAGCATTACAAGGCCGGTGACAACTGGTTCATCGGAATTCAGGCCGGCGCCAATCATTCGCTGTCCGAGAACAGCCGCTTCGGATCTTTCGGCGCCATGACCAGACCAAGCATAGCCCTCTCGGTCGGTAAATACTTCTCACCCGCCATCGGAGCACGTGTGCAACTCGCTTATTTGAAACAAATGTCACGCGCCAACAGCGAAGTGATTGAAGCCTTTCCCGAGGTGTATGGCAAAGGGAACTACGGTTTCAATATGTTCAACGGTTATTTGGACGGATTGTTCAACCTGCACAATATTTTCGCCCAATATGACGAAGATATCCGTTTCAATGTAGTAGGTATCTTGGGTATGGGATTCAACTCCAGTTTCGGATTCGATAATAAAGTCAAAGAGTGGGACAAATCCCCCAGTGAGGAGTTTGCCCCCTACCAAATCAGCACTGACAACAAAACGTTTTTCTCTCTACGCGCAGGCCTCCAGTTCAATTATATGTTGAGCAATGCGCTTGACATCAATCTGGAAGCGACCTTCAACGCAACGGACGATGCTTTCAACGGTACGCGTTACGACCGCAAATGGGATTCATACGCCAACGTCATGTTAGGTCTCACCTATCATTTCAAGGACCAGTACGGCGATCGCCGCTTCCGCTACACAGAGGTGAACGACCAGGCATGGGTTGACGAATTGAACCGCAAGATCAATGAAGAGCGTAACAAGCCGGTACCGGCACCAGTCGTCACAGAAGTGAAGAAAGAGGTAGTGAAGAACGAAATGTTGGGTATGACCGTATCATTCATTATCGACAAGTACAATATTACCGATATCCAGAAAAAGAATGTGGCAGAAGCTGCCAAGTATTTGGAAGACCATCCGGAAGTCAACCTGATCATAACAGGTTATGCCGACGTACAGACTGGTAATCCGGCCTACAATTTGAAATTGAGCCAGCGCCGTGCCGAAGCTGTCTGCAACATGATGGTGAAAGAGTTCGGTGTGGATCCAAGCCGCATCCGGGTGGATTACAAAGGTGATAGCCTGCAACCATACCAGCTGAAGAACGAGTGGAACCGTGTTGTAGTGTTCATCACCGAAGCACGCAACAAATAATTTTTTGTTCATAACTGAAAATGAGTAAGATTTGGTTGTCATTGGCACACATGGGCGGATCCGAACAAGAGTTCGTCCGTGAGGCTTTCGAAACCAATTGGGTAGTTCCCTTAGGGCCGAATGTAGATGGCTTCGAGCATGACTTGTCACAGTGGCTTTCAACGCATTGCGACCAGGAGGTACACGCCGTGGCATTATCATCAGGTACGGCAGCCATCCACTTGGCATTGATCATGCTGGGCGTAAGCAAAGGAGACGAAGTGATCTGCCAAAGTTTCACCTTTGCTGCGTCAGCCAACCCCATTTGTTATCAGGGTGCTACCCCCATTTTCGTAGACAGTGAGCCTGATACTTGGAATATGGATCCTATACTGCTTGAACAGGCCATCTGCGACCGTATGAAACAGACCGGCCTCAAGCCCAAAGCCATTCTTCCAGTACACCTTTACGGCACGCCTGCCCGCATGAACGAAATCTGTGACATTGCCTCCCGCTACGGCATCCCCGTGGTGGAAGACGCTGCCGAAGCAATGGGGGCCGTTTACGACGGACGCTATTGCGGGACCTTCGGTCAATATGGGATTTTCTCTTTTAACGGCAACAAGATGATCACCACCAGCGGTGGCGGCGCCTTATTATGCCATACGGAAGAGGAAGCCCAGAGAGTGAAGTTCTATGCTACCCAGGCACGTGAACCGTTCCCCTGGTACCAGCACGAACAGATCGGATACAATTACCGGCTCAGCAATGTGTCGGCTGGTATCGGACGCGGGCAGATGCGTGTAGTGGACAACCATATCGCACACCGCCGTGCCATCCACCGGCTATACACCGAGCTGCTGGCAGGACTTCCGGGTATCACTGTGGTAGAACCCAAGAAATCTACCATGTTTCTACCCAATTATTGGCTGACTACAATTAAAGTGGACAGTAACGAAACCAGTTTCAGCGCCTTGCAGCTGATGCAGCACTTGGCAAAAGCCGACATCGAGACCCGTCCGCTTTGGAAACCGTTACACCTGCAACCCGTATTCTCATCCTCCCCCACCTACGTCAACGGAGTATCGGAAGCCCTGTTCAACTGTGGACTCTGTCTGCCTTCGGGATCAATGATGACGTGTGAGGATGTGATGCGTGTAGCGGATGCGATACGGAGTATGAGATAGATAATTTATTTAATAACAGACAGAGTTCTGCAAGAACTCAATCAATAAGAATCAAGAATAAAAAGGATGAAACGACTGTGATTTACAGTCTTTACCGATTTACGGAGATAAATATCCGGATGTGACATGTCGCTTTCGGCTTGTTCACGTTCCATCTCCAAATTCCTAACATCTTACAATTTTCTCTTTACTATGAAACTTTCATATAGCCAAGTTCTTGCAGAACTCGGTCATGTTTTTCTCTTTTCAAACTTTTGCCCTCTTACAGAATAAGAAGTCTGGCAAAACAAGAAAAAAAAGATGACAAAGAAAGTTTATACAAAGCCGGAGCTGAAAAGCGAGGCTTTCGTGCCACAAACGCATGTGGCTGCTTGTGGAGATAGTGGAACTGTTTATAAGTTTACTTGTGATGCATCAAGAGGAACGTTGTATTATTTTAAAGATAAGCCTGCTTCTGGTTCACAACCCACTATAGGAAATCGAGGTATTCGGCTAGGAAACTATCATCCATGTAGTGCATTTCATGAAGCCGAAGCCCAATCTGGTTTTTATTGGGGATATGTTGATTACAATCATAATCAGAAATTTGAGAAAAGTGAATTAGTCATTGTTTGGAGAGGACAAAAGGCTGGGAGGGTCACGCCACCAAGAACCTTGACATAAATTCTTGGGAAACTGCTAAATCCTAATCGGTAAATAAAACAGTAAATCGCAATCTTATTCATTTATTTCAATCTTGATTCCTAACGCTTAGATAAATTTATTGATTCTCATTAATAGAAATAGAGATTAAATAATATATGATCAGACTACTGGAGGAACTAAGTCAGAATATCGTTTGAGCTGCAAAGAATTAGTGTAATGAAAAGGAAAATGAAAGGATCATATTGTAGATGGTAAATCGCAATATATCAATTATTTCAAAATTCTTTCACACCGGAGTTTCTCCGGGACCCAATCACTATTTCGCTTCAAACCTTTTCTGATTTCCTTTCCTCCGAAACAGGAATCAAAAAGAAAAAAATAGTATGAAAAAAGATTATCAAAAACCGATGCTTATTAGCGAAGAGTTCATTCCGAACGAATATGTAGCTGCATGCTATAACTTTAAAGCACTATTTCATTGTCATTATGGAGAAAACAATACAAACAATCATGGAAAACCATGCGCTACAACCTATGTAGATATTAATGGTATCCATGCTACAGGGCACGAAGGGACTATAGAAAAATGGGGTATACCTATCTCAATATTGATTGGAATGGATTCGATTTAAGTGACGCAAAAGTAGGTGACAAGATTAGAGGCATCAAGTGGACTAGCTATGATACAGTAAATAACACTGGAGAATACAATCATCAAGGTTGGGGTGAAATCAAATCTGCTGTTGAAGAAATACCAGGTCGTCCTAACCACTCTTAAGACATTCCCCTATTTATGAAATTCGCATCAAATAACAGTATAGACTTGGACCTTAAAAGTAAAGTCTATACTGTAAACCTCTCAAATTAGGGTTCTAAAATATCTATCTTCGCTGCGAATCAAAATTTACGAATTATGCAAAGCATGAAGACCTTGAAAGATTCTACTTTCCCTATCTTTGGTCTATCATCGTAAAATATAGACTTGGTTGTATGCCAATAGTTAAAAATCAATCGAATTTGATAATATCTTTTTGTGAGATGCCAATTCTGGTGCCTTATAAAAAGGATATGCTCTAAATTAAGTATTAACTTTTGTTGGGCTTCAAAAAGGGAAGATAATCTATATATTTTCCATCGAGACAAATTTCGGTAACATATACGACCACGGAAGTAAATGAAATCCAATACACTAGACTCAAAAACTTTTCTTTGAAAAAAAATCATTATCCTAGTGGAATCCCTGCAAGACATAAACCCTGTGGAACGGGCATTGGTGAACAAAGCGACGGCAAACCGTACTCCGATCAATGCCACTATTGAATTGACACCGACGTGCAATTTCCGTTGTGATATGTGCTATATCCGCATGGAGAAGTCACAAGCCGAGAAAAGAGGAGGATTACGGAGCATAGAGGAATGGCTGCACATTGCCGACCAGCTACAGGAAATAGGAACGCTCTTCATCTTACTGACAGGAGGCGAGCCCCTACTCTATCCTGATTTCAAAGAATTATATATCCGGCTGAAAGAAAAAGGATTCATCCTCACCATCAATACAAACGCGACTTTGATAGATGACGAAACAGTACGTCTGTTTCAACGTTTGAAACCCCGGAGTGAATGTCTCGTTATATGGTGTGACCAACGGAACTTATCTCAATCTGTGCCACGCGACAAACGGTTTCGACCGTTGCCTGGAAGGACTGAAACGATTAAAAGAATATGGCATAGATACCAAACTGAACCTCACCTTGACACGACAAAATATAAAAGAACACCGGCAAATGCTGGAACTAGCTGACGAATGGAACTTACCTATGCTGACCAACAGTTACATTTCAGTCTATTCACGGCCGGGATGCGCCACCACGCTACCCCTTGATACGTGCCGCCCCGTACCGGATGAAGTGGCACATGCCGAGGTTGAGGCACTGGAACATAAATATGGCAAGGAATACACATCATACGCCACTCATGTCCTCCAGCAATTGGAACGTGGAGAATCTCCCGTACCTGCTGAAGGCATCGGACTTGCCTGCCGGGCAGGTAAAAGTTCCGCATGGATCAACTGGCAGGGCGTCATGACTCCGTGCGTCGATATGGAAACACCAGCCGTTTCGCTACTTTCCACAACCGTAAGCGATGCCTGGAAACAAATAGTAACCAAATGCGAACAACTTCCGTTCCATAAAGAATGCGCAGGTTGTACCTTACGCTCTATCTGTGATGTCTGCTATGCCAATGCCCGCAATGAAAAAGGGCAATGCGGCGGCATCGGCTACCTTTGCCGCATTGCAAAAAGTAAAAAGAAACAAATGAAAGGAAGTCTATAAAGACTTTTCTCATAAATACATATACATTCCAAGTTATGGATCATCTTCACGATGCCAACCTTTTGGAACGGGCATTGGTGGACAAAGCCAATCAGAGCCGTGTCCCGATCACTACCAACTTCGAGCTGACTCCCACCTGTACGCTCAACTGCGACATGTGCTTCATACGCACCGAACGCAGCGTGGTGGAACGGCACGGAGGTTTGTCGCCTTTGCAACAATGGCTCGACTGGGCAGAACAACTTCAAGACATGGGTACACTCTTCATCCTTCTCACCGGAGGTGAACCGATGCTCTATCCACACTTCAAGGAGCTGTACACCCGGCTGCGCGAAATGGGATTCATCCTGACTCTCAATACGAACGGCACACTCATCGACAACGAAATGGTACGCATCTTGCAGACCCACAAGCCACGGCGGATAAACGTCACCCTGTATGGAGACAGCAGAGAAACTTACGGACGCTTGTGCCACAATCCGCAAGGATACACCCTGTGCATGGAAGCCTGAAACGGTTGAAAAAGGCAGACATTGATGTGAAACTGAACGTAAGTATCGTACGAAAGAATGAAAAAGATTACGACGAGATCATCCGTCTGGCCCAGCATCTGGACATTCCGGCAGAAGTAAACTCATACATGTTTCCTCTCTCACGCCCCGAATGCGGAAGTCTGCGTAACATTCTAACTGAAAGACTGGATGCCGACGAGGCGGCCCGCATCGAGATGCAATATATGGAGTACAAAAAAGGGAATGACATGGCACGATACATGCACGACTTGAAATATACGCTTGCCCATGTGGAAGGAACACGAGCCTGCTCTTTGGAGTGCAGAGCTGCCAAGAGTTCATGCTGGATCAACTGGCAAGGCATCCTCACCCCCTGTGTGATGCTGGATCAACCGGCCGTTAACCTGAAAAAGATTCCGATGACAACTGCATGGCAACAACTTTTAGAAGAAGCCAAGGAACTGGTATCCCATACCGAATGCGAGGGTTGCCACCTTCGTCCCGTATGCAACGTATGCTATGCCGCCGCACACTGTGAAAAAACAATCACCGGAAGCATGGACTATCTTTGCCAGATGGCGAAAGCCAAAGAACGGATCATTACGAATTATCCCCCCGTAATACATTAAAAACTGAAGATTGTGAGACTGAATATCGGCCCGCTAACGATTGAATTGTCAGGAGTGACAGAACAGGAGATTCCTGTTAACAGCCGTTTGTTTCTCGACCATAAACCCGCTACCAAAGAAGCGGACCGGTACTATACATTCTATTTTGTCAACCGTCTGCCTTTGCCGTCCAACGACTGGCAGATCACATTCCAACGCAACGACATCGTAGTTTCCGGAAGGAAGAACAAGAAACACGCCTGCTGGCTGTAGGAAACCTGAATGCCTGCTATGCTCTCTATCAGGAAAGAAACGAAAGAGATGCCAACATCTATTTCATCGAAGGTCTGAAAAGAGAACTGCAAACAGATACCCTGTTCATTTCCTGCCTGTGCCTGGAACGTCCTTTATCTGTCCAGGGATGTTACATACTACATTGTACTTTTCTGGATTATCGTGGGCAAGCCATCTTATTCAGTGGTCCTAGCGGCATTGGCAAATCGACACATGCCAACCTGTGGTGCCGGCATATTCCCGGCACCCAGGTACTCAATGGCGACCGTGCCTGCTCTGTCCACTTCCAAACGGCGACTACGAGATAACGGGATGGCCTGTATGCGGTTCCAGCGGTATCTGTCACAATGAACGCCGCCCGTTGGAGGCCATTGTATTCATCGAACAGGCATCTGATAACACCATCCGTCCCCAGACAGCCATGAAGCATTTCAAAGCTCTCTGCTCGCAGGTTACAATCAACTGGTGGAATCCAAAGCTCACCGGCAAAGCACTCGACGATCTGCAGGTTTTGACCAGACAGACAAGCATCAGCACCTATGCGTGCAACATGAATCCGGAAGCAGCCTTCACCCTGCACAGGTATCTGACCAAACTGGAAATTATCCGATAATGTGAAATACGCCCCATTATGAAGACTGTCGATACGAAAGAATACATATCCATGCTGCGTACCCTCATTGAGGAAGGAAAGCAGGTGAGCATGATCATCTCGGGCAGCAGCATGGCTCCATTCCTGATCCACGCAAGAGACCACATCTGCCTGAAAAGCCCCTCCGGTGAACTTCGGAAAGGAGATATGGTGTTCTATCAGCGAAGCAACGGTGAATATGTCATGCACCGTATTTATAATGTTAAAAATGAAGAATATTATCTTATCGGTGACGCCCAGACTGTCATCGAAGGTCCAATTCAAAGAGAACAGATTTTCGCCATCATTATCAAGGTGAAGCGAAAAGGGAAATGGATAGTTCCAGAAGATTTCCAGTGGAAATTCTTCGCCCACATATGGCCGAACATAATTCCTTTACGCAGGACCATCATTAAAACATATCGTTTTTTCAAAAGATGAAAAGAACCAAAGAATTTATCAAACGAAACATAGCCGGAGAAATCGTACTGGTTCCTTCCGGACAGACCGCCCGAGAGTTCAACGGAATGCTCACCCTGACCGAAACCGGAGAATTTATCTGGGAGCATATCGAAGAAGCAGAAAGCTTCAACCATCTAGTACTGTTGATTCTGGAGGAATACGAAGTGGATAAAGACACCGCATCGCAAGATGCCGCAGGATTTATCATGCAACTGCTGCAAGCCGGCATGATCCGTCCCACAGGTATAAACTGGTAAACAGTAATCTGTTCAATTCAGATATGACAAACAATACAATAAGAAATGTTAGAAGAGAGATTCGTTTTCTTCGCGAGAAGCGCCGGATCTGTAAAAAATGTTAGATCAGGTAAGTTCAAGACCCTATGTTATCAGCGGATAATAGAATGAACTTACATTTTATTCCCCATTACATCTGCCTGTGAAGGTCGATGTAATTTTAACTATAAATAGGATAATGCAATAATATAAAGACAATGAGACTCAATTCTAATTTAATTCTTCGCCAAGTAGGTGGAGAATATATGATTGTCAATCCGTTTTCTGAAACCATGGATATGGCACAGGTCTATTCCTTGAATGAAACAGCCGCCTGGTTATGGAAACAATTGGAAAACAAGGAATTCACGGTAGATGAAGCCGGAGCACTGCTGTGCAATGAATATGAAGTAAATAAAGATACAGCCCGAAACGATGCCAACGAGCTGTGCCGACAATGGTTAGAAACTGGGTTAGCCATAGAATAAGACAAAAAGATGATCTCAGCCCCATTACAAAAGGCTTTCATGCTTTTGCTAAGGCAAGGACTGTGGGACCGGCAGGAAGACTGTTCCGCCCTTTCCTCTAGATGAAAAGGAATGGAATGAAATTCACAGCATGGCAAGAAAACAAACCGTACAAGGCATTATTTACGATGGCATCCGCCTGTTGCCGACTGAAGCCGTACCTCCCCGGAAGGTATTGCTTGGCTGGATGGTGGAAGTTGACACCTTGGAACGGGTGAACCGGCAACACCGGGAAACAATTAAAGCCCTCCAACAGATTTATGTACAATCACCTTCTATCCCTTTCCTGCTGCTAAAAGGGATAGGGACAGCTGACTTCTACCCTCATCCGGAACATCGCATAGCCGGAGACATCGACCTGTGGTTCGGAAACAAGACACAAACCGAACAAGCCAACCAACGGATGGAAAAATTAGGATTACCGGTAAAAAGAGGAACCAATGGTGAGGCTTCCTGTCTGATAAACAGAGTTCTGATTGAACATCACAGCAGGCTGATAGAGTTGCACAACCCTTTCCTCCAAAAAGAAATCCGCCAATGGGAAGCGGGGGTCTTTACCAACAGCCAAGGCAAACTTCCGAGCGAAGCGAATCATCTATACTTTCCACCCACATATTGAAGCATCTTATCAATGAAGGGATCGGACTACGACAATTGTGTGATATAGCCATGGCTTTTAACGCATTACATTCTGTTACAAACAAAAACGAATTAGAGTGTATCTGTCGCAAATGGCACATTCACCGGTGGAACCGGTTACTTTATGCCCTATTGATAAAATATCTTGGCGTGCCGGCCGACTTTTACCATTCAGTACCAGTCTCTGTCCGGACAAGTTAATGCAAGAGATTTGGGAAAGTGGCAATTTTGGACATGGAGACGAACGTTACGGTGAACGTCCCACCGGGAAATGGGCGAACAAACGATACACGTTGAAGCGGATCTTTCACAAAATGCACTTATCGTTAGGTTATGCTTTCGACGAAACTTTCTGGTGGCTGGCCGGATTAGCCCTCTTACGTTTCAAGGAAATGATAAAAAAGAAATGAAAGAATTGCTGAAAAAATTTTTGCAGAAGCTCACACGGGAGAATCTGAGCAATACATGTCAGTTAGGATGGAAAGCTTTCAAATGGGTTATGCAGGTAACAGAAGGATACCATTGGCTCATCACCTTCTCTATCTTTTCGGGTATTTTCGGAGTGGTCATGTCATTGGTCAATGTGGCCATGTCCAAATGGATCATCGATGTAGCTACCGGAGCACAGGAAGGGAATATTTACCTGGTAGCCACAATAGTAGCCTTATCCTTCCTGCTGGGTATGGGGATAAAACTTGTATCTCCCTGGATTTTTGGCAAGATCAACATGCGCATCAGTATCCGCATGCAAAATTCGCTGTCCGACGCCCTAATGATGTGTTCATGGAAAGGAGCAGGGAAATGGCACACAGGCGACCTGCTGACCCGTATCAGCAGTGACGCTTCCGAAGTGTTGGGAATGGGAATGGGCATTCTACCCAACCTGCTGGTTACCGGCTTGCAATTGGCAAGCTCTTTTATCTACTTGTGGATTCTTGACGCGCGTTTAGCTTGGTTCATACTGGGAGTCACCCCTCTTGTTTTATTGTCAAAGATTTATTTCAGAAAGGTCCGGGAACTGAGCTGTGCCCAAAAAAAGATGAACAGCGAGATGGGTACCGTCATGCAAGAAAATCTGTCCAAACGGATTCTAGTCCGCTCGCTCGGAGCCACCAACTACCGGAAACAGAAATTACATGAAACACAAGAGAAGTTGTTCAAATTGGGAATGGAACAAATCAAATTTTCCACTTTTACGCAAGGGGTCATGGGATTTACATTTGGAGGAGGGTACTTATGTGCATTCCTTTGGGGTATTTTCCAACTGCATAACCACGAGATAACATTCGGAACAATGACAGCCTTTCTTCAACTGGTCGGACAGGTACAGGGACCTTTTTTAGGGTTAATATCCATCCCTCCCAGTCTGATACGGGGATGGACCTCCGTGGAACGTTAATGGCCCTCTTTGAAGATGTAGAACCGGACGAACACCCGGTCTACATAGACCAACCACTGACACTGAACTTTCGGAAAGTGTCTTTTGGCTATGAAGAGGGACAGCCGGTACTCGACCGGTTTACAGCTGCCTTTCATCCGGGAAGTTCCACCGCCATAGCCGGACCTACCGGAACAGGAAAAACGACCATTATCCGGCTGATACTGGCTTTGGTTTATCCGGAAAAGGGACGCATCGATTTGACAACTGATGACGGACGGACACTCAGTGTGACCCCCGATTTACGCATCAACTTCGTCTATGTGCCCCAAGGAAATACGTTGCTGAGCGGTACCATCCGGGAGAATTTATGGCTGGGTAGTCCGGGAGCAGACGAAGAGGCTCTGCATAAAGTCATCCGGCTGGCCTGCGCTGAATTTGTGTTCAGTCTGCCGGAAGGACTAGATACCAAGATAGGGGAACATGGATATGGCTTGTCTGAAGGACAAGCCCAACGGATTGCAATAGCCCGCGCACTGTTGCGTCCCGGGCGGATCTGGCTGTTTGATGAAGCATCATCGGCACTTGACACCGAGACCACCACACACCTCATGGACAATTTGTTGCAATGGGGAAAGAATAACACATTAATATTTGTGACACACGATTCACGACTGATGGAACGATGTGACCAAGTGATTCATATAAAGGAATAAAAAACAATTAATTATAAAACAATGGATAAAACAATCAAACTGGCCTGTCTGTTGGCAATAATCATTTTTAGTTCGTGCGCTTCACGCAAAGATTTTGTCTATTTACAAGATATGGATGAACTACAGGAATATCCTATGGTTCAAAAATATGAAGCCATCATCCATAGGGATGACAGATTGAGTATTATTGTGAACAGCAAAAACCCAGAACTGTCCCTGCCTTTCAATATGTCCGGAAGCAGAAGCTATTCTGTAGAAGCAGACGGAAGCATTTCCAACAATGAAGTGGGGGTATTAAGTGATGAAAAAGAAAAAGGTTATTTAGTGGATATCAACGGGAATATAGACTTTCCTGTGCTGGGACAACTGCATGTGGAAGGACTGACCCGCCGACAATTAACCGAACTGATAAAAAAACGACTGATCAACGAAGAATTGCTGAAAGATCCTATGGTCACCGTCAATTTCTTGAACTTCAAATTCTCCGTGCTAGGAGAAGTTGGACATGTAGGAACCTTTGAAGTGAAAGGCGACCGCATCACTCTTCTGGAGGCTCTTGCCATGGCCGGAGACCTGACCCCCCGATCCCGTCTGGACCGTATCGCCGTCATCCGCGAATATGGGAACAAGCGACGAATCCTGTTCCACGACATCCGCAGTAAAGACATCTTCACATCGCCTTACTATTACCTGCAACAGAATGACATCGTTTACGTAGAACCCACCAACATGAAGGCCACCGAACAGGCCCAGAGAAAACTGAGCACGTGGAGTATGATCCTGTCCTTCATCACCACAATCACCTCACTGGTGTTGTTAACTACTAAATAAAAAAGAAACGACATGATAAGAATGAGTGAACAAAAAGATATGTCGGGAGATAAGACCTTAAGCGGGGGAGGATTCAATATCAACCCCGTTGACATCATCATGTACCTGTTGTCCAAATGGTACTGGTTTGTATTGTCGGTCAGTCTGTTCGGCGGATATGCATGGTATCAATATGCCAAACTTCCCTTTATCTATTCACGGTCAGCCACCGTCATGATAAAGGACGCCTATTCAAACAACATCGGTCGCGGGCTGGACCGTTTTAACACCTATTCATATACCAATGTATCCAATGAGATCCTGCAATTCCAGTCACACAAACTCATGCGCGATGTGGTGAACCGTCTTCACGCCAATGTATGCTACCTCATCATGGATGACTTGCGTGAGGAGGAACTTTATACGCAAGCCCCTGTCAAGGTTTCATTCCCGGAAGAAGAGGATCATCTTGATTTCAGCCTGACAGTCAGAATCCTGAACAGGAAGCAAGTCCGGTTATCCGATTTCTCGACAGACGCCACAAGTATAACGCTGACGGCCAATCTGGGTGACACTATCCAGTCGCCCGTAGGAAAAATAGTGGTCTCACCCACCTTATATTATACAGACAAGTGGTTCAACACACCGATTACGATACGCCGGCAGAGTACGGACACAATGGCCAGCCTGTTCAGAAGCAACTGAACATCAGTCAGGCCGAGAATGATGCCTCCATCCTCTACCTGTCACTCCGTGATTACTCCACCGCCCGTGCCGAAGATGTACTCAATATGCTGATTACAGTGTATAATGAAGAGACTATCAAAGATAAGAACCAGATAGCCATCAATACCTCCAACTTCATCAACGAGCGTTTGGTCATCATCGAAAAAGAACTAGGAGGCGTGGAAAACGAACTTCAGTCTTACAAACAAAACAATGATATTATTGATATCGGTTCGGCCGCTTCCATGTCCATGTCAGACAAACGGCAGTACAGCTCGACCACTCAGGAACTGGAATTGCAGGCACGCATGGCACGCTACATCAAGGGCTACCTAGTGGACCCATCCAAAGAGACTGAGCTTATCCCTTCAAACACCGGCATAGCCGACATCAACATTGAAACCCAGATAGCGGCCTACAACGCCAACAAGTTGAAACGGGACAAACTGATAGAAGGAAGCAGTGACAAAAACCCCATCGTCCAGGAACTGAACAAGAATCTGATTGCCATGCGACAGAATATCATCCGGGCCATCGACAACATGATTGTCAGCATCGATGTGAAACTGAACGAGGCCCGAAGCAGGGCCGGAGAAGCCCAGTGGCGGGTGACCAACATACCCAGACAACAGCAACAGATGCTTTCTATCGAACGTCAGCAACGCATCAAAGAGGAACTTTACCTCTATCTATTGAACAAACGTGAAGAAAATGCGCTGGGCCAGGCCACCACCGAAACCGACGCCCGTGTACTCGACCCTGCCGGAGGAGGGGATACTCCGATTTCTCCCAACGGACGCAGCATGATCATGGCAGGTATCATGAAAGGAATCGCCCTGCCGGCAATTGTCCTGCTATTGTTCCTGTTCTTCGATACCCGCATACGCAACCGCAAGGACATCGAGGATGCTGTAACCGTTCCTTTCTTAGGCGAAATACCCAAGGATTCATCCAAAAGGAAGATAGAGAATAAAAAAACAGCGCATGGCATCGCTGTCCGTGCCCAGGGGCGTGACATTGTATCGGAAGCCTTCCGTATAATACGCACCAATATGGATTTTATGCGTGTCAAGTCAAAGAACATGCAAGTCGTCACTTTCAGTTCGTTCGGACCGGGTGCCGGCAAGACATACGTATCCAGCAATCTGGCGGCCAGTTTCGCGCAAACCGACAAGAAAGTCATCCTGATTGACATGGATATCCGTAAAGGGACTTTGACTTCACATACCCGCCTTCATACAGAAGAAAAAGGAATGACCTCCTTCCTGGCAGGCAAGGCCACGACGGATGCAATCATCAAGCACAACGAAATCTGTGAAAACCTAGATTTCATTCCGGCCGTCCCATCGCACCCAACCCATCAGAGCTATTGCTCAGCGAACAATTGGAAGTGATGATTGCCGAACTGCGTAACCGTTATGACTATATCTTTGTCGACAATGTGCCTGTAGGAGTAGTGGCCGATGCCGCCATCACCAACCGCATAGCCGACTTGACCATCTTCGTGGTACGGGTTGGCAAGCTAGACCGCCGCATGTTGCCGGAGTTGGAAAAAATATACCGTAGCGGACAATTGAACAATATGTCGTTAGTACTTAACGGTGCTATAGTAAAAACAAGCGGATACGGAGGATACGGCTACGGTTACGGATATGGCTACGGTTATGTGGATGGTTCCGAATCAAGCTGGAAACGATTGTTCAAAAAGAAATCCTGAAACCTTAAGAAGAAAGATGTTTGGTATATTCAAGTCCAAATACAATTTGATTAATTCTGGTTTAATGAAGGGTATGACCGATATCCACTCCCATGTTCTTCCCGGAGTGGATGACGGTTCACCCGACATAAATACCAGTCTGTCCCTGCTACGCTATATGGAATCCATAGGGTTACGGGAAGTGTGGCTCACTCCCCATATCATGGAGGATTATCCCACGCTGAACAAGAAGCTGCAGCAACAGTTCGACGTGTTGAAGGCAGCCTATTCCGGCCCGTTGAATCTGCGGCTGTCTTCTGAATATATGATGGATGCCGCTTTTACAAACAAGTTGGATGGAGAAGTGCTACCTTTGGGCAGCAGCCACCTGCTGGTCGAAACATCCTACATGTACCCTCCTCCCGGTTTGCTGGATATCCTGATGAAAGTATGGAATGCCGGTTACCAACCGGTCATCGCCCATCCGGAGCGTTACCTGTACATGGGAGAAAAAGATTACCTCCAGTTGAAAGAAAAAGGTTACAGCTTTCAACTTAATTTGATGTCACTGAGCGGCTATTATGGTCCGCACCCCAAAGTGGTCAGCGAGAAGCTGTTAAAACAGAGAATGTACGATTTTGTGGGTACAGATCTGCACCATTTGGAACGTTACCGGCCCATGCTTGACCAATTGAGGTTAACCCGAAAACAACTCGAAGCTTTAGAAGGTCTGATTGCCAACAATGCGCGTATTTAACTGTCTGTCGGGAAGTATCCTGTGCGGTCTGACACTGCTGTTGATATTTCTCCCCTGCTTCACTCCCGAGTGGGCCGGAAATTTTATCCTCATCAGTCTATCGGCAATTCCTATATGCATAGCCGATGGAATTATTTTCGCGATTCTGCTCTGGAGGCACAACCGCTGGTGGATGCTTTACTTGTTTTTGTTATTGGGGAGTCTGCCGGTTCTAGCATGTCAGTTCCCGTTTCATTTCCTGCACAAAGAAAAAGTGCTGGATTCCAATCAGCTGAAATTGGTTTGCTGGAATACCGAAGGGTTCAGGCTGAACAAAGACACTCTGACAAAGGCCGCCCATAGCATTCGTGTCCTGCAACCCGGCATCGTCTGTCTGCAAGAACGTCCTCATACCAATCTTCTGGCATGGGACACCATTCGGGCTGCTTTTCCTGATTATCCCTATTGCATCATCAACTCGCGGGAAGATGAAGTCCTTAATCTGGCCGTCTTCAGCCGCTGGCCTATCGGAAACGTTCAAGAGTACTACTTTCCAAACAGCTACAACAAAATACTTCAAGCGGATATCCAGATGACAGGGCAAACTTTCCGGTTATTCAACGTCCATCTGCAAACTACAGGCATGAATGAATCATACTCAATGAAAGACAGATTTCAGGCGATGCGCCACCACACCGTCCAGCGTAACCGGCAAGCCGATCTCTTGACAAAAGCCATCGCCGAGAGCCCTTATCCGGTCATCGTGTGCGGTGATTTCAATGACACACCTGCCTCGTATGCTTACCGGAAAATCAGCCGGTTACTACAGGATTGCTTCCTCCAGGCCGGGCAGACATGGAGCGGCAGTTACCAATGCTGGGGCGGTTTTTTACGAATAGATTATACGTTCTGTTCACCTGCATTCCAAGTGAATCGTTACCTACTGATTTCCAATCCCTGGAGCGACCACAAACAGCAGCACTGTGTGCTCTATCTGGACAAATGCTCCTGAAAAAACAAGATCTCAAAAAAATGACTAAAGAAAACTGGACAATAGAAATAAAACCAAAGAAAAAATGGCTGGATATAGACCTGAAAGGTATATGGCGGTACCGTGACCTATACTATATGTACGTGAAACGCGACATCGTCACCGTATACAAACAAACCATTCTGGGTCCTCTCTGGTTCCTCATCCAACCAATCTTCACTACCGTAATGTATATGTTCATATTCGGCGGCTTGGCAGGTATCTCAACGGACGGAGTACCACAGCCTTTGTTCTACATGGCAGGTATCATGCTGTGGAATTATTTCAGTTCCGCGTTCAACGTATCCTCCAATGTGTTCACTGCCAATGCGGGTGTGTTCGGCAAAGTCTATTTCCCCCGTCTAGTCGTGCCGTTGTCCGGCATCACCTCCAACCTGATCAAGTTCGGAATACAACTGTTGTTGTTCATTGCCATGTATCTCTATTTTTATGTGAAAGGAGCTTCACTGCATGTCAATGCCGCCCTGCTGTTATTTCCGTTCCTGATATTCCTAACCGCATTCCATGCCATGTCGTGGGGGTTGATCATATCAGCGCTGACCACCAAATACCGTGACCTTACCCAGTTGGTCACTTTCGGCCTGCAACTATTTATGTATGCCACTCCGGTCATTTATCCGCTAAACGCAGCTCCGGAAAAATACCGTGACATCATCGCGCTCAACCCGTTGACACCCATATTCGAGACCTTCAAATATAGCTGCATGGGGTGTGCTCATTTGATTGGGGCGGATTAGCATATAGCACTTTGTTCATGCTCTCCACCCTGTTCTGCGCAGTGATCATCTTCAGCCGGGTGGAACGCAACTTTATGGATACGGTATAAATAACTGAATAAAAAAAGAGAATAAGAATGAACAATATAGCAATCCGGTTTGACCATGTGGGCAAACTCTACAAACTCGGTCTGGTCGGTACCGGCACACTGAGCCACGACCTCAACCGCTGGTGGAAAACAGCTGTCCTCCGCCAGGAAGACCCCTATCTGAAGATAGGCGAGACCAATGACCGCAACAAGAAAGGTGCATCGGAATATGTTTGGGCCTTGAAGGACATCACTTTCGATGTGCATCAAGGCGATGTGGTGGGCATTATCGGAAAGAACGGTGCCGGGAAGTCCACCTTGTTGAAACTTCTATCGCGTATCACCTCTCCTACCACAGGAGCCATCCGTGCCCGTGGCCGCATTGCCTCCCTTTTGGAAGTCGGTACCGGTTTCATCCGGAGCTGACCGGCCGTGAGAACATCTACATGAACGGTTCCATCATGGGCATGACCCGCCACGAAATCTCCCGCAAGCTGGAGGAAATAGTCGACTTTGCCGGTGTCGAGCGCTACATAGATACTCCTGTGAAACGCTATTCCAGCGGCATGACCGTCCGCCTAGGCTTTGCCGTCGCCGCTTTCTTGGAACCGGAAATACTGGTAGTAGACGAGGTACTTGCCGTAGGCGATGCCGAATTCCAGAAGAAAGCTATCGGCAAGATGCAGGACGTATCGAAAGGCAAAGGGAGGACGGTGTTGTTTGTGAGTCATAATATGGCGGCGGTGAAAAGTTTGTGTACAAGAGGGATAGTACTATTAAATGGCACTTTGGCATATGATGGTAGTAGTAATGATGCAGTAAACTTTTATTTGCAGAATAATACTCATCTTGAACATGGACTAATAACCGACCATATTGATCAGCTTGCTTCGTTTATTACAGTAAAAAATATTGAAATAAACGAAACTCCTTATACAGAAAGTACAATCAAGAGTAACCAAGAATACCTTGATATTCTTTTTGAAGGGACAACAACTGAACCGTTCAAAGCAAATATCCAATTGAAATTCTTCAATATGAGTGCGGTGGCAATGGCTACATTTTCAGAGGGAGCATATAAAGGAGTGGTAGAAGACGTCCCTGTGGGCAACTTCTCGTTACATAGAAGAATACGTCTCCCCCGTTATATAAGCAAGGGTGATTATATACTTGAGTTTGAGGTTAATACTCGCGCTCGTGGAAATATCAACAGAACTTTATGGGCAAAGCGATGTGCTAACATACACGTAGAAGGAGGTATGGAACAATTTGGACATCCAATGATTGCTAGTTCGGAAGGTTTCTTTGGACTTGAATCATATGAATGAATCCTAATTCCTTGAAAATACTTTATCAATAACAAATAATTTTTTTTCTAAAACATAATAGCATAACCAATCATGCTATTACGTAGTATGTTCCTTATGTTATATATGATTTAATTGGAACGATAAAATGATACTTGATACTAACAACTTTTTAAAACAAGATGAAATCTGTTTTGATGTTCGCCTATGGTCGTAGCTTAAAAAAGTAAAATGTAGTATTTGATAATAATATAGGTTCTGTAACTCAAAAGATTTATGTATTTTTCATGAAAATCTTATTTGATTTTTTAACTTTACATTATAAGAATGGAGCTTCCGAATATACTCGCAGGATATTCTATGCGCTATTGGAAAGAATAGAGACAGAAATACTCAAAGACGTTTGGATCTACTGTTTATATGATAGCAAGGGCTTACCATCGTATGAGGAATTTTCTCCCAATAAGTTTCATCATAATCAAGTGCGTTTTGTAGATTATCAGTTAGGTTCAGCTGTAATAAATAGACTTGACTTTGATATATTTTTTTTAGCTTGTGCCCATAGTGGAGGCTCGCATCCAGATATTTCCCAATATATTTGTCGGTCAATAATCGTTGTACATGATTGTGTTTGGGAAGAGATTTATAATAACGATATAGGTATTTATTTATCGTTAAATGGTAATGATATTTTTAGATATAGAGAACATGGTCCGTTCGGCAAGAAAATTTATTGGAGTATAAAATCACCTACAATTCGATTTTGCAGGTGGTTACTACATTGTAGGGAGCATGGGGTGTTAGAAAATGGTTTTGTGACATTAAAACCTGCAATGGATTTATTCAATAAAAGGATTGACAATGAATTAGTTACTGTATCAGACTATTCAAAGGCCTCTTTGTTATATAATTTTCATATACCAGAAGATAGAGTAAATGTAAGGTATAGTCCAGAGCGTATATATAAGAAAGATATGGCAAGTGATTCTAAAGACATAAGCGACGGCAAACTGAATCACTTGATAATTAGTGGAATAAAATACTATTTAATAGTCAACGCTGGGCGTGAAAACAAGAATGCAATAAAGGCATTGCGAGCCTTTCGTTCATATTCTAGCACTAGAAAAGATTTCTATATTGTTACTGTTGGATTTAAAGATGAATTGTTTTCAAATCATATAGATTTGAAATTTTTGAACGATGGAGATTTACAGGAAGCCTATAAAAATTGTTATGCTTTATTGTATCCATCTGTCTTTGAAGGCTTCGGTTACCCTCCGTTAGAGGCTATGTTTTTGGAAAACCTATTCTATCTTCAAATGTATGCTCTATACCAGAAGTCTTGGGTGATGCTCCTATATATTTTTCTCCTTTTTATGAATCTGCTATTTTTAACGCATTATTAAAACTTGATGAGCACAATTATGAACATTATTCTCAAATGTCAAGTTGTCAGTATAAAAAGGTGAAGGAACGTCAGCAGAATGACTTAGATAATCTGGTGGCGAAAATATTAAAGCTATAGTTATAATTATGAACGAAAAAAAATTGGTTTCAGGTTTAGTAAGTATAGCCATACCGGCTTATAAAAAAAAATGGCTTAAAGAGGCTATTGTTTCCGCACTGTCACAAGACTATCCAAATATTGAAGTAATAATAGTCGATGATCATTCCCCTCAAAATCTAAGGGAAGTAGTAGTTCCTTTCCTTATTGATAAAAGAGTGTCATACTACTATAATGAAATCAATCTTGGGGGTAAGAGTGTCACTAATAATTGGAATAAATGCCTTGAATATGTAAATGGAGAGTTTTTCGTTTTGTTATGTGACGATGATGTATTGATGCCCAATTTCGTGAGTGAGCTCCTTAAATTGGCGCATAAATACCCGAAGTGTAACATTTCCATGGAGAAAGAGTGCTATATCATGAGAATACTTATTCGTTCGAATCCATGGAATCTTGGCCGGAATATGAGTCGTTTGTAGATTTTCAA
>ENA-OQCK01000397-OQCK01000397.1-human-gut-metagenome-genome-assembly--contig:-NODE-397-length-24505-cov-2.699729_pt1 | contig 24505 bp, 25 predicted proteins | sample MGYA00242498_ERZ504578 | MGnify/ENA primary metagenome ERZ504578 (study PRJEB26092, sample SAMD00036229) | human gut metagenome | host: Homo sapiens | study: EMG produced TPA metagenomics assembly of...
CGAAAACTGTTCTGATATGAGAAGCATATATGGAACAAGGATACGATTATAAAGAAAGCGAAAAACAACATCAGAAAGAGCAGAAACCGATCCTTGATGAACGTTTCGCATACATTAACAAAAGACAGTTAGAGTATGCATCAAAATTGAAGATGGGAAAAGTAATTACATATGCAATGCGATATGTCGGTCGCCCGGCTATGGCAGAAAGCAGAATCATCAAATATTCAAAAACCGAAGATACCATAGAATGGTTTTACCATGATCACAAAGATGAAGTAAAACATATTGTAAAAGAAAACTCTAAATCATTTATAAAAAAACTCCTTATTCATATCCCTGATGAGAATTTTCGCTCTGTTCGTTACTATGGATTCTATTCAAACAAAGCAGGAGAAGAACTGGATCACGTTCATGAACTGTTAGGTGATAAAAAGAGTAGAGATTATTCAAAAGAAACACGGAAAAAGAAAAGATGTTAAATAAGTTAAAATATCGTACTCACCTTATTGACTCTTTTAATCGAGACCCTTTAAAATGTAGATTGGTCACTATCTTGAATATAAAGATACATACAGCCCTTTGGAAGGAGTAACAGATGAGCGATTATACCGAAAAAAGTGTATCGATGAAATGCAAGCATTGCGGATACGAAGAAGATGTTCCACAGTGGTTCTTGATGAATTAAATGAATTTAGTGATGATAAATCCTATCAGATGATTTGTCCAGAATGTGATGATACGATGTTTGAAAAAGGAACATTAAGCTAACATTCATACTCTTGTTTTTAGTGCGCATTTTTTTTGGAAAAAGAACTTTATTTGATTACCAAAGCTCTTTTTCTTTTAATCCATGACGCATCGAAATTCTTGGAATATCAAAAAAGCAAAACATTCAACTGTTTCGCCTTTCATAGATCTTTTTGTAATTATAGAATTTATTAACATCTTGTGTAACTTATTAACGTTCCATGCCATTCTTTTTCTAATAAAGATCGCCAATCATTTTATCAACATATGCATTGTAACGATCTTACGCATTTAAACAAGTATCCATCAGATATGCGGTATCTGTTTTGAAATTTTCCAAGCCACGATAGTAGAAACTTTTATGCATATCTTCGATAATAAATAGAACGATATCATGCTTTAAACACTCCTTAAACATGACCATTCTACCAACCCTACCGTAGCCATTCTGATAGGAATGGATGCTTTCAAAACGATAATGGAAACTTATGATTCTTTAAATGTCACTTTTGAAATTACGTTATATTCTTCTAAAAGAGAAGTGATATCTGCTTCTACAATCTATTCTCATATGAGTTTAAATACCCAGTTCCTGTCTATAAATATTAGCTAATTGCTTAGTATATCATTAGTATAATTGCCTTATTGAAGAAATATTTAATTTTCATCCATATGCGTCAGGCTTTATGACACAGCCTGTTAGCATCCATTTTTTACGAGCGCATTATAGATATATGACTGCTTTTCGGTATCACAGTCTTATATGTGATATCGAATGGTATTTTTTTCAGTAACTGATTTCTGTCTAAAACTGTATTGGCATGAAACTTGCTGGCATTATAGACGGAGGTGTTACAATGAGAGAAGTACTACGTATTATAGCAGGGAACATATGTATAACAGGGGCGTATGCATTCATCACTGTTCCTTGTCATATTGTAAACGGAGGAATCACATCTTTTTCTATGATCCTTCACAATTTCATCAATATGGATATCAGCTTTTTTACAAACGCCATAACAATACTGCTGCTTATTTTATGTTTTTTCCAGCTCGGGAAAAGCTTTCTTTTAAAATCTCTTCTAAGCAGTATATGTTATATGCTTTTTTTCAGTATCTTTTATGCACTGAACATCGTTTTTCCACTCCCTATGCCGCTTGCAGTTTTAATGGCGTCTGTAATGGTAGGCTTTGGCTATTATTTATGTATCAGTTCCAATTCCAGCACGGTTGGTTTTGATGTTCTGGCAATTATCCTGCACAATAAAAACGATTCCTTCCCTATTGCTGTAACTATGCGATATATCAATGTAATTGTGGTCTTGCTTGGTTTTGCTTCTTACGGCTGAAAATCTGTATTGATTGGAATTGTTTTCACCTACTTCCAGACACAACTTTTACATTTGCTGCTGAAGCGTCATGAAAAAATGATACAGTGTGGAAACAAGGTTACGGCATCTGTATCAACGTGTATTGTAGAAAATGAAAGGATGACACAATGAAATACGGCATAACCACAGAGGAGCTCAGCAGGAGCTATTGCGAACAGAAAATTTTGAAGGTTTATAAAGAAATTGGATTTGATGCAGTTGATTACAGTTATGATATTCACGCTGTTCCCAATTCAGTATATGATCAAGATGACTATCTCGATTATGCGAAAAACCTGAAGCTGGCTGCAGTTGAAGCAGGGATAGCGATACATCAAATGCATGCGCCATTATATCATCGGCGTATTGATATGCCGTTAACAAAAGAAGATCAGCAGGAGGAAAAGTTTCTTAAAAAAATGACGAAGCGCGGTTTTGAAATAGCTGAAATTCTGGGATGCCACTATATGGTAATGCATCCCAGAAAAATGCGTTTTTATGATCAAATCGGTGCGAAAGAAAAGGCCAGAAGCTATAATCTTCAGATGTTCAGAGAATATGAAGCACTGGCCAGAAAGCATCATGTACAAATTGCTCTGGAAAATATGTTTTCCTATCATCCACAAACTCACATGCCAGTCGATACGGTATTCCGAACAGCAGAGGAAATCGTATCCTATCTGGAAGAATTGAACAGTGATGTGTTTGTAGCCTGTCTGGATACCGGACATGCGAATATCAATGGAATTTCAGCAGCACACATGGTGAAGGTACTCAATCAGCATTTGAAAGTATTGCATGTACATGATAATTACGCTGCATTGGATCAGCACCTGTTGTGTGGATACGGCACCATTGACTGGAATGCATTTTCACAGTCACTTCATGATATACGATTTGACGGCGTAATATCACTGGAAACCTCTGCAATGTGCACACCTCTTCCAGAAATTTCCTGTTTAGATTATGCAAGGCTGGCTTTTCGTACAGTTTCAAATCTTGTAAAATAAGAGAAGGTAATACATACAGGAGGTCTAAAGATGCGAATAGATAAAATCATGAGGGTTATTGATGAGCATTGCCAAAAGGATCGGTTAAATGATATCCGACAGAATCCAATGGAATCAGTGTATATGAAATTGCGGAAGCCCTGCAGCTCTTGCGAAACAATGTTAATGCAGATGTTAATAAGCTTTTTCAGGAAGGTAAGGTCATTAAGATATGCGGAGATAAAATCTATCGGTTTTATTCACAACAGCATTTTTCAAAGATAACGGGAAAACATCTACAGCCACAGACCACTTGTAACTATCTGCAGGAATTACTTGAAGATATGCAGGGAAGCGATGATCAGGACGACCCGTTTACACAGCTGATTGGCTTTGACGGAAGCCTGCGAAACGCCATTCTTTCCGCAAAGGCCGGCATATTGTATCCGGGTGGAGCACTTCATACCTTGTTGTTGGGAGAAAGCGGTGTCGGTAAAAGTTTGTTCGCAGAGAAAATCTTTATGTATGGTAAAAAACATGGAATTTTCAATAAAGATGGGCAGTTCGTTGTTTTCAACTGTGCCGATTATGCAAATAATGCAGAGTTGCTGTCTTCTCATCTTTTCGGTAGCATAAAAGGCGCCTATACAGGTGCAGACAGTACAAGAGAAGGTCTGTTGAAACGCTCAGATGGAGGTATGCTGTTTCTGGACGAAGTCCATCGACTTCCTCCGGAAGGGCAGGAAATGCTGTTTTATTTCATAGATAAAAAGAAATACCGTATGCTCGGAGAAGCAAATTGCGAGCATTCAGCGAATGTTGCCCTTGTGATGGCAACTACAGAAAATCCCGATAACCATCTTCTTACAACATTTTTAAGAAGGATTCCGATGGTCATTAAAATTCCCAGTCTGAAAGAAAAATCACTGCAGGAGCGTGAACAGATGGTCTTATATCTTTACACACTGGAGGCAGCTGTCATCTGTTCAGATATTATCATAGATAAAGATACAATGACAGCTTTGATACTGTATCATCCTAAAGGAAACATCGGGCAGCTGAAAAACGATATAAAGCTTTCCATTGCGCGCAGCTATCTTGAAATGCGCAATAATAAAGAAAGTGAATTGCATATCCGTAAATACACACTTTCACATCAGGTAAGCGATGGTCTTATAGATCAGGATATTGAGCAGCGCAAAGAAATAGAGAAAATGCTGATTCGAGATACTTACACGGTAACACCATTCCGTGCAGAACCTGCTGTGATGCCGGCATCAATGTTTGAATTTCCTGTATTTGACACAACGCAATCTGATATTCAGACTTCATTTGAAGAATACGTTGATAAGATTGCCGCATCACTGGAACAGGATTCGCCTCCTTCTTTTATCATAGACAATGAAATACGTGAAATCATGACTTCATCCATGAATGGATTCTACAGAATATGCAAATTTTAATTGAGCGAAGGCAAAGTGCAGCTCTGGCATTTTATTTAAAAAACATTCGTGATTATCAAACAAATGCATATTTCATGATGAATACACTTTGGAATGTGAAATTGCATATATTGAGAAAGCCCGCTCACTTATTCGCTCCATTGAACAGCGGTTCAATCTACGCATAACAAGCGAAGGGGTTCATACCCTCGCCTGTATTTTGAAAACATTCAAAAGCAATTCATCCGAAATATGCAGCATCAGTATGTTTGTTGTTGCACATGGAAATTCACTTGCGACAAATATTGCAGATGTTGTGAATGAACTGCTTTCTATTGATTATGTAATTGCACAGGATATGCCGCTTACGAAAAACGTAAACCAGATCATCGAAGAATTAATTGAAAAAATCTGTAAAGAACCGCTTCAAAATGATATTGTACTTTTCGTAGATATGGGTTCTCTCATGTCTTTGGAAGAAACACTGCTTCAGCGCTGTAACTATAACATCGTCGTAATCCCGACAGTTCATACACTGCTTGTATTAGATGCCGCCAGAAAGGCAATGTTCATGCAGTATCCGCTAAGTAATATCCTACATGATGTTATGCGAATGAATCAGAAGGTGGATCAAACGCTGGAGCATCATATCCGCAGTCATATCGGTCAATACAATGATAAAATCATATATACCATCTGCTATTCAGGTGATGGCACAGCGCACTATCTGGAAAAATACCTGAAGGACATGATGGAACAGGCTGGTATCTTCAACATTGAAATTCTGGCATTAAGCATGATTCTTTAATCAAAATACGAAGTATTATTGAAGAAACCTCAAAGCACAAAGAGGTTTTATGCATAATTGGTAATGTTGATCCCGGTGTACATGAATATCCGTTTATTTCCATAGAAGATATTTTGCTGGGCGATGGTGTAAAACGTCTGTTCAACAGTATCGGAAATATTGAATTCGTAAACAATCAGGACGTGATAAAATGTTTTGAACGTAACGTATTTGTTGATGTTGCCTTTGAATCTATAGATAAATATCTGATGTATTTAAACTCAAAAAAGCTTTCCCCTCTCATCATGGACTTTGTCAAAGGATTGGAGAATGAGCTGGACTGCACACTGACAAACAGAACTCTGACACGACTGATCGTACACACGACCTGTATGGTTGAGCGCCTGTTATTTCATGAATATAGCTTTGAACAAAATGCCGGCACCAGTGAATATTTGAAAACTCAGAAGAGGCTGCACACTGCTGTCAGTAAAAATTTACAGGGAATTGCTTCGGCCTGCAGTATTACCATCAATCAGGAAGAATGCTATTACATCATACAGATTTTAATGGAGGATGATACACTGGCTGAGCATATTGTATTTTCATAATATAGAGATGTATTCATGTGTATCAAAAAATGCGAAAAGGCTGATTATAAAGCCTTTTTCTTTTATTGGCATGGAAATTGCTGATTGATTACTGAAAGGATGTGGAATTATGATGATGGAATGCAACATCGGTATTCTTCTTGCAAGTCATGGAGAATATTGTCATGGCGCAAAGAACAGTCTGGAAATGATTATTGGAGATTGTCCGGATCTTCTTTGTGTCTCTGTAACACCATCCATGAACAATGAGGATGTGCAGGTGCAAATGAGAGAAGCTTATGAGCTTTTGAAAAAGGAATGCAGTGAGGTACTGATTTTTACGGATTTGCTCTGCGGGTCACCGAATCATGCTGCAGTGCGTCTGATGATGTCAAGGGAGGATATAACTGTAGTCACTGGTTATAATCTGGCTATATTGGTAGATTGGTAAATCGTCGCAACACATCAGACTGAAGGTGCAGGAACTGCTGAACGGGATTGAAGATACACTTGCTTCATCCCTGCGCATTATGACAAAGGAAGGTGAATGGTATCATGGGAATTGAATTGATAAGAATTGACGACAGACTGATCCACGGACAGATTGCAACAACCTGGATCAACAATTATTCTATCGAACAGGTATTAATTATAAACGATCAGATTCTGACGGATAAGATGCAGCAATCTGTTATTTCTATGACCGCTCCGGTTAATGTAAAGGTGAAAGTATTTGGTGTGGATGCTTTCCTTGACATTTATAAGAAAACATCAATTCAGCGCAGAACAATGATTATACTGACAAATTCTATTGATGCTTATCGACTGGCGAAAGGAGGTGTTGATTTTAAAGTATTGAATGTCGGTGGTATGCGGTATGAAAACGGCCGTGTGAAAATAGCGAAGGCAGTATCTGTAACTGAACAGGAAAGAGAAGCATTTGAACAGCTGCTGCATATGGGAATTGATGTTCAAGTTCAGATGGTGCTCGGGACGAGCTTCATGATATGAAAGAAATTTTAACAAATACAAAATAACGAAAGGAGAAAATGTATGTTAGTTAAAGCATTGCTTGTGGCCTTCTGGGCCGGTTTATGTTCACTTGATGATGGAGGTATGCAGTTGCAGATACGTAAACCACTGCTTGCTGGAACAATCACAGGACTCATTTTGGGGGATCTTACACAAGGGTTAATCATAGGTGGAACACTGGAACTCATGTGGCTGGGGGTTAATTCTGTTGGCGCGTATACACCTCCGGATATCACAGGTGGAGCAATCATCGGTGTCACCGTTGGTATAATCAGCGGAGGAGGGGGTGCTGCCGGTGTTGCATTTGCAGTTCCCGCAGCTACTCTGATCTTGCAGCTTATCGTTTTACTGCAGACATACTTATCTGTACATATTCATCGTGCGGAGGCAGCGGCCGTTGCCGGAGATTTTGATAAAGCCAACCGCTGGCATCTATATAGTGGTATCCTGCTGTTTTTTGCGCGTGCCATTCCTTGCTTCATCGCGGTATATATCGGAAATACGGTGTTATCTGATTTCATTGCATGGCTTCCGAAATTTATCATTACCGGATTAAATGTAGCAAGTGGAATCATCCCGGCTGTCGGTATCAGTATGCTGCTGACAATGATGCTGAAAAAAGATATGTGGATGTACCTTGTGGGAGGATTTGTTTTTGCAGCATATCTCGGCCTGCCTGTTCTTGGCGTATCTCTCATCGGAATCGTTTTTGCCGGTATTCATGATTACAACTATGTACAAAGAAAGAAGTTGGAAACAAGCAATACGATGGAACTAGAAGGAGGTATTGATTTATGACGGATACAAAATTTGAAATGACGAATAAGATTTACAGGGAAATGTTTATCAATCATTTAACATATCAATGGGGATGGAATTATGAACGACAGCAGGCGGATGGATGCCTGTTCACGCTGACACCTGTTCTAAAACGTATTTACAAGGATGCTCCTGTAGAAGCAAAGGAGCGTGCTATCAAGAGACATCTTGAATTTTTCAATACACATGCCACGCTAGCTCCCCTGCTTTTCGGTTTAATAGCTGCGCTCGAGGTAAACACGCCGGAGGATGAAAAGGATTCCATAACATCTATAAAGACTGGATTGATGGGCCCTATTGTCGGTTTAGGTGATGGATTGTTCTGGTTTACACTGTGGCCTATTTGTGCAAGTATTGGAGCGACAATGGCAGTGACCGGCAACATTTTCGGAGCTATATTTACATTTGTTGTCTTTAATATATTAAATCAAGGAATGAAATGGTTCGGTTTCCGTATCGGGTATACAAAAGGTATGGAAATTATCAATTCCGGTTCAGGTGATGAAGTAATTAAAAGAATATCTGGTGCAGCTACCGTATTAGGCTTATGCGTTGCCGGATGCCTTATATCCACGACTGTAAAAGTAAATGTGCCACTGGTATTTGCAAGCGGCGAAGGAAAAATTGTTGTGCAGGAGCTGATAGATAAAATCATGCCTTGTTTTCTTCCGGTTCTGGTTACTGTTTTCTGTTACTGGAGACTTAAAAAAACAAATGGAAAGGAAGCTGTATTGCTGATTTTCGGAATTATGATTGTATCCATCGGCCTAACGTATTTGGGAATACTCGGTTAGAATCTGTAGGAAGCAAGTGCTCATTACGATCATGATATTGTCCCTTTAAGGCTCAGAAATATACTAAAAAGAGGATTCGTAAATGAACACCAAGTTTGGACTATCAAATGAAAGGGTTCTTTTTTTATACTTTACATTTTCAAATCTCATGCTTCAGCGGAAAATGATTCTCTATGCAGTATTGATCAAAACAGCCTTCACATTACCTGTTCTTCCTATGTCAAACCTCCTGTAAGCGATAGACGCCTTTCGCTTCTATCCTTCAACTGCCTGCTTTGTACAAAAAGGTCCATCAGATACTGCCGCCACGCAGCATACTAATGGACACCAGATGATTTACGTTTCCTTACAATACCATTTGCAAGTCAAGGAATCGATCATGGAAGGTACGCTTTTCCACAGGTCTTGAAAAATAAAAGCCCTGTATATTATCTGCCTGAATATCCCGTACAACCTTCAATTCCTCCTGTTCCTCAACACCCTCAACACAAACCCGTATGCCGACACTGTGGCACAGCGGAATTACAGCATTGATAAAGCTTTGATGAAAAGAATTTTCATGAATCGATGATATTAACAGCCGATCAATTTTAACGATATCCGCCGGCATCTGTGACAGCATGCCCAGGGAGGAATAGCCGGTACCAAAATCATCGATCGCGATGCGAATCCCCATTTCCCGCAGCTGCTGGAAGGAGCGCTTCAGCGCATCCATCTCGGTCACAAAGCAGCTCTCCGTCAGCTCAATGACGATATGCTTTGCAGATAAATCCGCCTGCTTCAGGGTCCTGCGGATAAAGGGCAGAAGATCCTCATTCAGCATCTGTATATAGGAAAAGTTCACGTTCATCACAAAACCCGGATTTTCCTTCACCCACTCCTTACACGTACGAACGGCCTCCTGAAACACCCATTTCCCTGCCTGATGAATCAGACCGGCAGATTCCAGAATGGGAATAAACTCATCCGGGCGAACATTTCCATATTCACTGCTGGACCAGCGCAGCAAAGCCTCTGCCCCCTCCACCTTCATACTGGAAGCATTGATCAGGGGCTGATATACGAGGTAGAAATCCTGCATACCCCGCAAAACACTGCTCTGCAGCTGATTCGCAATGGATAAGCGGCGGCGTTTGATCTGTACTAGCTCATGTGAAAACTGTGTACACTGATTCTTTCCGCGGTATTTACTGGCTTCCAGAGCATTATCCGCATACTTGATTAAATCCAGGAAATTGTCGCCATCCTCCCAGAACATCGCAATTCCACCTGACACCGTACAGAAATAGCCGATATCATCAATAAAGTGCCGTCTGTTGCAGTATGCGTGGATGATTTTATATAACTCCCGCACCTGCTTGCGCGTTGCCTGTTCATATACGATGGCAAATTCATCTCCGTCGAATCGATACATGCGTGCCGACGCGGGAAGAAGACGCTGCATCGTCTGGGAAAACTGCCGCAGGACAGCATCCCCGAAAATATGATCGTTCAATTCATTGATATGGGAAAAATCATCAAGACCAAGCAGGAGGATCCCGCCGTTTCTCTTATGCTCCAGCAGCTGTGTTACAGAATTTTCACAGGCTGTCTGGGTAAACAGTCCGGTGATGGAATCTATTTTTCCCTTATTCTCCAGATTGGATACGATTCCGGCGAAAAAATCGGCTCTCCACGGTCATTGCGTTTTAAAAGTCCTCTGCAGATAACCCAGATATATTCATGCTTACGATTGCGCACCTGATATTCCACATTATGCTCATCGGTTTCTCCGTTCAGCATAGCCGTAATGGAATCATCAAATCGCTGTCTGTCACGTTCATGAACCAGATCCCCCCACAACGGAATCAGTCCAGGGACAATGAGATCGGGAAGGTCAAAATCCTGCAGCATATTTTCAGAAATTAAAGCACGATCCTCCTGCATGTTCACAAGGTAAATATAATCATCCGTACTATTGACTATGGTATCATACAACATCCATGGATCCAGCTGAAACTCAGCCAGAATCTCCTTACCGCTTTTCATACAACAACCCCGTTTCTGATTTCAGGCTTCTTTAAAATGACAGAATGCAGCATCAAAATCCCTGCATTTTTGAGAAGCTCTTTCTTCCTATATCATACCACATCTGCATGAAAAAAAAATTGCATCATTTTCCTAAATGAATGGTTTTTTAGACTATATGGAAACTTCACCAAAAAAATATATCACACCAGCATCACACATATTGAAATAACAAATGCTTTTATGTCCATCTTTTCAAGGGCACCTTCTATAACGGCTGCTTCTGTTTGATATTCCAGCAGTGATTCAATGGTCCACTGCCCTGTCCCAGATCAAGACCATCGCGTAATGCACCGCTGATAAAAGCCTTGGCTCTTTCCACTGCACTGATCATATCATATCCCAGTGCCAGATTGCCGGCAATGGCGCTGGACAGCGTACAGCCGGTTCCATGGGTGTTTGGATTATCGATTTTTTCACTGGAGAGCCAGTGAGCCTCATCCTTATGTACCAGCAAATCATCGGCACGGTTCATGGAATGCCCGCCCTTTATCAGAATGTATCCGTCATAGTCCTGCGCAATCATGCAGCAGCCTTCCTCATATCCTGATGATTGCATATCCGTATACCGCTTAAAGCCTCAGCCTCCGGAAGATTCGGTGTTATGATATCGGCAAGAGGAAGCAGCTTTGTTTGCAACAGCTCCAGCGCTGTATCCTCCAGCAGACGGGAGCCGCTGGTGCTGACCATAACCGGATCAACGACAATGCGCTCCACTGCATACTGCTTCAGCTTTTCCACAATGACGGCAATCAGCTCCGGTTGGGAAACCATGCCGATTTTTACCGCATCCGGACGGATATCCGTAAAGACACAGTCAAATTGTTCCTTTAAAAACTTCGGTGTTACATTCATGATCGAAGTCACACCGGTTGTATTCTGTGCAACCAGGGCTGTCAGGATACTCATACCGTATACCTCATGTGCCATAAAGGTTTTTAAATCAGCCTGTGCACCGGCTCCCCCTGTAGGGTCAGTGCCGGCAATTGTTACAACAGTTTTCATGTTCATTCTCCTTTCAAATCATCCAGCGACAGGAAGGCTGCATCGGCCTGCATGCAGATTTCTTTCCAGTGCGCTTTACTGGCTGCATCATATACCGCTGTCACGTGAAAGCCATGCGTCTTCAATGTCTGAACGGCATGCAGTGCATCCTCTACAAACATCGTTTCTGCCTTATCCGTATGCAGCATGGCAGGCATAAGCTCAAACAGACGTCCGTCCTGCTTATCATAGGGGAGCTCCTCACAGCTTGCGACAAAGTCCATATATTCCAGCAGACCGTTTCGTTTCAGGACCTCTTCCGCGCAAACCCGTTCACATGCCGTCAAAACGCCTATACGCATCCCCTGGGAATGCAGTCTTTCCAGACAGGCCCTGGCCCCCTTCTTGGCAGCAACCTCCTGCCTGTAGCGTCGTCGTACGATTGCATAAACCTCAGTACGCACCTGTGCCAGGGAATCCTGTATCACATACTTCTCCTTCAGATACCGGATAGCATCTGTCATCGTCATCAGCTGCAGCTCTTTACTGAGATTTTCCTCTGCTTTGATACCCTTTGTCTGAAGATAGACCGCTGCCAGATCCTCCCAAACCCACATGGAGTCCACCAGCGTGCCATCCAGATCAAATATGTACCCCTTCATATGCTGCGCCTCCTTTTATAATGAAAAAGGGCTATGCCATGTATGCATAACCCGCGTTATATCTGCAGTCCCTACGTTGGCATTATCCAAATCAGGTAATCGGTCGAAGTTCACAACTTCCTCTCAGCCTGTCTACAGCTCCCTTATTTCCACGCTCATCATACCATTTCCATATATTTTCGTCAACAGGCATCCGCGTTTGAAGACAAGGTTTTTTCTAAACGCAGGCTGACAGATGAGGATTCTGCAAGGCCGGTAAGAAGGGAAGCAGACACACCCCGATGCCATCGGATGGTATCCAGCTGCACATTTGTCCCTTCCATCTTTTTATCGGGAACAGTTACGTTTCTTCTTCAGCTGTGATACAATACATAACAGAGGTGATAACATGGATTTAGAAGCATTTTTTCATGAGTATAAAGAAAAAAAGAATGCCTATCAGATGGCACTGAGCACAATGTATTATGACCAGGCCACGATTGCTCCGAAAAACGGCATTCCCTACCGCAACCGCATGACGGCAATCCTGTCGGGAGAAGCCTTCGATCAAATGGCGGACAAGGAAAGTATCCAAAGGATCGAAGAGCTGGCAAGGCAGGAGAATGTAAGTGCAGAGCGTAAGAAAGAGCTGCAGCTGCTGTTGCGCGAGCTGAATGAGCTGCGTGTACTGCCAAGAGAGGTGTACGTGGAGTATCGCAGAACCATCGCAGACAGTGAGGCCGCATGGCATGAGGCAAAGGAACAGGATGATTATCAGCTGTTTAAGCCGCATCTGATCAGCGTCATAGAAAAGCAGAAGGAGATTCTGTCCTATGTCACAGATAAGAAAAGCGATTATGATTTTATGCTGGACAGCTATCAGATCAACACCGATATTGCATATTATGACCGCTTCTTCGATGCCATTCGAAAGGAACTGCTTCCGTTTCTGCAAAAGCTCCTGAAGGAGGGAACACCGATTGACGATTCCCTGCTGTTTACAGCCTTTGATATCAAGGAACAGGAGGCCTTTATGCAGGAGCTCATGGACTATATGAAGGTTAATGACAGGGAATGCTATATGACAACAACGGAGCATCCGTTCACGGACTTCTTCTCAGCGCATGAGGCACGCATTACCACGCATTATCATGAACACAATGTGATGTCTGCGATTTTCTCAACCATTCACGAATACGGGCATGCACAATACGGCCTGCAGGTAAAGGAAGCATATGAGGGAACCTCCCTGTTCAGCGGAATTGGTACAGCCATGCATGAATCACAGTCACGTTTTATGGAAAATCACATCGGAAGAAACCGTGCATTCTGGGAAGTGAATTATCCAAAGCTCCAACAGCATTTTCCAAAGCAGCTACAGGATGTTTCTCTGGATGATTTCATGCGGATGATCAATGTATCACGACCTTCCTTTATTCGTACGGAAGCGGATGAGCTGACCTACCCGATCCATATTCTGATCCGCTATGAGCTGGAGAAGGAAATCTTCAACGGCACTGCAGATTATGACAATCTGGATACGATGTGGAACGATAAATATGAGGAATATCTGGGAATCCGTCCAGAGCATGACCGGGACGGTATTTTACAGGATATGCACTGGGGCGGTGCTCTGCTGGGCTATTTCCCTACTTATGCGCTGGGAAGCGCATTTGCGGCTCAGTTCTATCATCAGATGGAACAGGATATGGATGTGGAGGAAGCACTGCGCAGCGGTGCCTTTGAAAAAATCAGCGGCTGGCTGAAGGAGAATATTCATCAGTACGGTGCCTTCAAGGATGCGGATGAGCTGATGATGGATGTATGCGGGGAGTCCTTTGATCCGAAGTATTACATCGAATATCTCAAGAACAAATACGCACAATTGTATCAAATATCTACCGATTAAACGGAGATATTGAATAAAATATAAAAAAAGCGAAAGGCTGCGAGAAATGCGGTTCTTACTCGATTGTGGTTAAATTCAAAAAAGGAGAATTCAATACTATTGTAATTTCAATAGAATTTGAATTCTTCCTTTTTCAAATACCCTAACGTAAGAAAGAACTAGAAATGCTAATGCTATCGTTTTTTATTTTATCATCATATTTCTGCTTTTTTCGGTATGTTCATTCTGAAATAAACATACGAATTTAAGTATTTGTGGATTGTTTTCTATTATATATCATCTTACAGAAGATCACACCTATGAATCACCTGTCTGTCCTTCCTCACAGCCTGCATACAACGCAACTAGATCCATACATCTTCTTTTTTTCTTACAGGCTGATTATTCCTCTTCTGCTTTCCGATAATCTTCAATCAGCTTTTTGAACCAGTAATAGCTCTTTTTCGGATATCGCCTGTTGTGATCATCAAAATCCACCCGTACAAGCCCGTAACGCTTTTCATAACCGTTAACCCAGCTGTATAAATCCATCGTAGACCAGGCATAGTACCCCCTTACATTGCAGCCGTCTTCCATCGCTTTCAACATATAGTCAATATATCCCTGCATCATTTCGATACGCTCATCGTCCTCCACATAGCCTTCATCGTTTGGTTTTTCATAACAGCCATGACCATTCTCTGTGATATACACAGGAATATCCCCATAGCGTTCTTTAATTTCCATCAATGTGTTATACATGCACTTCGGATAGATTTCCCTTCCCCATAGATTCCGTTTTGTATTTGGATCGATCGCTGTTTCATACCAGTCCCTGATACGGATTCCCTCTTTTGCATTGGAGCCTGCCCCCTTATTGTTATGGAAGACCTCCGTTTCCCCTGCTGAGTAGTCCGTAATATAAAAGCGATTGTATACGTTCAACCCAAGGAAATCCACTTTCCCCTGTAGGAATACCAGCATATCCTCAAACTTAATATAGCTGGTATCGATTCCATACTCCCGCAACAAAGGAATCAGTGCGCCCGGAAATTCTCCCTTGCATGCGGTGTCTAATATGATACGGTTATAAAACAGATCCGCAATCATATGAACACGTTCTTTTTCCTTCGTATCCGGTGCTACCTCCACATTACTGGAATCATGCACAATACCGATTGACCCGTTCAGCTTCAGCGAATGGTAGATTGCCACTGCTTTCGCACTGGCGACTGCTTCATGATAGACCGTCGTAAAATAGCGGTTAAAATCATGACGGTGATTGGAGGATAATTCCCTACCATATGACTGCAATATGCATAGTATTTCGGCTCGTTGATCGTGACCCACAGCTTTACACGGTCACCAAAGGCGGTAAAGCAGGCCCTTGCATATTCTGCAAATGCATCTACAATGGCACGATTTTCCCAGCCGCCTTCCTTTGCAATTGCTTCCGGTAAATCATAATGAAACAAGGTCACATTCGGCTCCACACCCTGTTTCAGACAGTAGTCAATAACCCTGTTATAGAAATCTATCCCCCCCTGATTTACAGCACCTCTTCCATTCGGAAGGATTCTTGCCCAGGAGATGGAAAACCGGTATGTATTCTGTCCTCCGGCCTTCAGCATATCGATATCTTCCTCATAGTGATGGTAAAAATCACAGGATACATCCCCTGTAGCACCATTGATATTCAATGGGTTACCATGGGAAAATACATCCCATTCTCCTAAGCCTTTTCCATCCGCATCCCAGGCTCCCTCACATTGATACGCTGCTGTGGCACTGCCCCATAAAAATTTTTGTTTTTCTATATTTTGCATAGTAGCCTCCATTCCTGCATCTTAGATGCATCATTTTACTCGTTTATGTCACGTTTTCTTGATATTGGTATTTCCTATTTACTTTTCGATGATATACCGATGTTTTCGCTGCGAAAGGAAACGTATATTTCATTGATTTCCCCAACAGGAGCATACATACCCATGTTCCTTCTCTAACTGCCGTGAAATCCAGATGGAAGCATAGAATCATAAACAGACTCAGCAGCATGAAACAATGTCTATTCTGGTTCGAAATATACAAAATTCCATCCGCAGCCGTTTGGATATGACCATAGCCAGTTCCTCAAATGGATTTTTAACAAGATCGGCATGAAATAATACAGCCACACCATAGGAACAGAAGAGTATACCTGAAAAGATACACAGCCATTTTCCGATATAGGTTTTCGGATACCAGTCACAGAGTCCGGGCACATCATAACAGATCAGATTCACAATTTTTCCCTGCAGCAGTGCCAGAGGTATTTGAAGGTACTGTATGTTTGCAAACTGCTTTTTCAGGATAACGATCTGTGCTCCTGTGCAGGATATGAAGAATATAATCAGTACTGTTCCACTCTTGATACCGGTAATGGCAGTTAGATTCTGTGTAAAAGCTGTTATTGCAGTCTGTCCCAACTGTGATTTCATCATGCAGGATAACCCGATTGCTGTTATCAGAATACCCAGCAGCATTTCAATAAGACGCAAATACAGATAGGGTTGTTTTTCTGCTTTCTTTTTCATTCTGCATACATTTCCATAAAACGTGCCCAACCGTCCTCATCACATGGATAGTCTGTGATGATATCTGCTATCGCCTTTGTATCATCGCTGCCGTTTTTCAAACACCCACCTACACCACTTGGTTCCAGCATTGTATGATCATTTGTCGTATCTCCAAACGCCATAACTTCAGCTGTAGATATCTGATGTTTTTCACAGAATTTTTTCAAAGCATATGCTTTGGAAACCCTGCGATGAGAAAATTCCATAAGGGTGGACTGTGTTTTAAAAAAGTGATAATCCTTAGAAGGATGAGCAGTAAGATATGCTTCAATTTGCGGCATATCTTCCTCGTTTACCCGGAACATGATTTTGGCATTTTCTTCCTGATAAAACACCTTCATATCCATAACTTCAATTGCTTCCATTTCTGCAGATGTAGCCGATTGTTTCACAACCTCATCCATCTCTTTGCAATATATGCAATCATTTTGATAGATAACGGGATTACAAGAGAAAACGGACATTTTTTCTATGATTTCCCGAATCCATTCCTTTTTCAGTTTATAGTATGTTTCTTCCTCTTTCGTAAGATTGTCCCATAGCGTTGATCCATTCATACATATCAGCATATCAACATCTTCCAATCCCCAGCGGTGCAGCAATCTTCGCACTTCTGCAAGAGAGCGTCCGGATGCCAAACCAAATACGATGTGTCGTTTACGTAGTTTACCGATAACCTCTTTTGCTTTTTTTGTCAACGCATGATGTTTTACAACAAGGGTATTATCAATATCACTTACCACCAGCCGCAGCTTTTCCGGTTTCATGATCTTGCTTTCGATGTAAGAAGATGCTCTTCATACACTGGCAAGCGCCATCTCTTTCTTCAACAGATACGGTCTGAGATATGCCGTTGCCATGCTTGTTGGTAACACATCCTCCTGAATACGGATTCCCAGCACTTCCTGCATATATGCTCTGCGCTTCACGATGCGTTCCCACACAGCCGGATATTCCTTTGCGATTGCCTTTCGCAACTGCTCATCTGCTAGTAAAATTCCACTTTCACAGCTGACTCCCCCATAACCGTTTACACTTGGAATGATATCAATCTGAAACAGCATGCCGCTTTGTAATGTTTCCTCAGACTGCGGATAGATCGGTGAGGACATCCATTCCTCATCAGCGCACAGGTGTCCCGGATTCAGTGTCCAGCCATAGTCCTCCTTCGGCAATACAGTCTCAACTGCCTCATACAAATCGTTTCCGTTTATCCCGATTTCAATGGTTTCCAGCCAGGTTTTTACTGCCTGAAAATAAGGAATCGCGACTGCCTTTAGATAATCCTGTTCCTTCTCAGGCAGCTGCTCAGCACATTCCACTGCATAGCCTGCACGACTCTGCAATCCTCCCTTAAATCCTGTGGTGATGGAAATTTTATCACCGCACTGAATTTGTTTATTTCCCGGATACAGATTGGCTTTTTCAAAACGGGCTCCTGTAGCATGATGGTCACAACACTGTGACGCTGTCCGTCAGCTGCAAGTGTTTCTGCCATTTCCATTTCCGTTTTTCCGACCTTTAGGCGATCCATGGTCTTCAGTATGCAGTTTCCTGCCAATGCTGCCCCGTATTCATAGTGTGCAAACTCATTCGCATTGTTGGTTGTCCGAACACCGTTTTCTCCAATGAGGAGATACGCTGCATTGGTAAACTGTGCTTTCCCGCAAACCGTCTTAAGTGCCTCAACAAGAAAATACGGCAAATCAAACAGCAGATGATTATCCTCCACATGGCTGGTAAAATTCTTCCATCCGATCAATCCGATTTTTTCTGCATCTTCCAACTCGCAGGATGCCAGTATTTGCGCAACACTTTTCTCTGTCTGCATTGGCTGATTCGGCAGGGAGAAATGCGGCATGTGAATAGGTACTGCTTCGATTCTGGCTTTTCCCGCCTTGTTTAAATTCTCATTTCCCAGTACCATAAATGCCTTACCATTTGCATGAAGAATAAGCAACGCTTCCTCAAAGCGCGGTAGAAAACCGCACAGATATTCAAAATTACTGCCATGCTCCAAATCTGCATATACGACTACTGCATCAAAGCCGTCCTTCTGCATGCTTTCAAGCAGACATGCTTTTCGATTCTGCATTGTTTCATCGCTCAGCATGACAGGGATAAGCCCTCCTCCGGTTTCGGTGCCTCTACTTCTTTTAACTTAATCATACATTCCTTCCTTTCTCATACCGTATTTCCAGTTTATCATTTCTGTTGAGCATATGCTACATATCATCCAGCGGATACATCGGACGCATAATCAGCTTGAACGGTATCCGCTTTGTATCCTGCAAGGTTGCCCCATCCGTTAAGGACATGATGCACAGCTTTCCTTTTTCCTTCAATTCCGGATGGATGTATCCCTGCTTAACAACGATGACATCATAATCATCCCAGTCGATACCGCATGCGTCCATCTGGTGCTTTTCCACAAAGGAATGATTATTATCCGTAACAACGATCGTTATCGGCTTACCCTTTACCGATACGCTAACCAGACCTCCGTAATCTCCTTCTTCCCCATACATATGCGTTCCTTCCTGCCGGCCCTTTGCAAGTATTGTTACATCCAGCTCCACCGCAGCTGTACACTCATCCATATCCATACCGAGGCGTAAATGAACCTGCTCCTGCACATCATGTGTTTCCAGCAGCTGATAGGCTGCGGGATCATTGATCGCGGCAAACAAAAAGCGTTTTATCAGATGTTCACAAGCTAACACCTGCCGTAATATAAATGTGTTAGCCCCCATCGCTCCGGAGGTCACATTATCCCCGGAATCCGTGAGAAACACCGGCTTTCCTGAAAAATCAAGAGCTGCCTGCAATGCTTCCTGCGGTTCTCTGGTAAGACCCGTGTAATGAAATTCATGGCGCTTATCCCAGACATAGTTCATCAGCTGATCTGCTGCTTCTTCAGCATATTGCTGAAAGTCCTGTGCGCTTGGCACCACAACAATCCCACAGCCTGCTTCCGGGGCATCATGACGCAGATATCCGACATGCCACGAACAGCTCAGTATCCGCTCATCCTTTCCAGTTCATTCATAAACTGATTGATGGAACGTACCGGTTCATCCGCAGAAACACTCTGTTCTCCTCCCAGTATCAATGGAAGCTTGCGGTATACAGGACGCATATTCATCCGATTGCGGATTTCCTGAACGAGTGCACGGCATACAAATTGTACAGTTTCAGGAATATCGGTATGCGGTGCCTCCCGAAAGCTGCGAAGAATGGTGGCATTCTCCACATATTCCTTTGTCAGATTTCCATGCGGATCACAGGATATCGCAATGGGCAGATAGGGACCGGTAATCCTGCGAATACAGCGCAGCAAGTGATGCTCGCCCGAACCGATATCCTCTACAAAGCTTGCGCCGTGCAGGTGAAGATAGATACCGTCCAAATCCTTTACATGTTCCTTCACAGCCTGTAGAATGCGCTGCTCAATATACATAAAACAGGATGTTTTCATTACTCCGCTGCATCCGGCATCCGCACAGATTACCGGAATGAGATCTATATCCTCTGCATCAAACACATTGCCAAGCTGCATGTGTGACAGTGCTTCCTTTCCATAAGACAACGCCACATTCTCCATATCACATTTCATCGGTACATGGGCATTTGCCTCCAATACAAATTAGCTGCTAAAATTTTCATCTGCTTCCTCCTCCTATCATATAATCCGTATATACGTTTGGTATGCTTCAGATATCATCGATTGGAAACATAGGGCGCATGATACGTTTAAATGGCAGACGTGCAGTATCCTGAAGAGTTGCCCCTTCGGTCAGTGACATGACACAAAGCTTCCCCTTTGCTTTGAAATCGGGAAAAATATACCCCTGCTTTACGACGATAACATCATACGCATCGACATCAATGCCTGCACTGACAAACTGATGCAGCTCACAAACTGCCCAACCGGTATCCGCAACCATGATATCGATCGAAGTTCCCTTTACATGAACATTGACACAGTGTCCGAAAACAGAGCATGATCATGCATCATAAAGCCTGTCAGCTTTCCACTGCTTTTCACAACAGCATCCAGCTCCACAGCACTGCTCAGCTCATCAAAGCCTACACCCAGAGTAAAGGAAAGTTCCTCCCCTGTTTTACATGCGGACAGTGTCTGGTATGCGGCAGGATCGCATATGGTCGCAAATAAAAATTTCTTTGTCGTTTCCGTTTGCAGCACCTGACGCAGTATACCGGTATTCCATCCGGTTGCACCCGATGTTACATTATCACCGGAATCCGTGAGAAACACCGGCTTATCCTGAAAATCCAGTGCCATCTGCAACGCTTTGGAAGGCGAAGCTGTTAAGCCTGTATAATGAAACTCATGACGCTTTTCCCATACATAGGCAGACAGACGATCCGCAGCCTCCTGTGCATAAGGCAAATCCTGCTCACTGTATGGAACAACAATGATACCGCAGCCTGCGACATCACAATCATGACGGATATAGCCAACATGCCAGGAACAGCTTAAGATACGATCGTCCTTCTCCAGTTCATCCATATACCGGTTGATTGATAAGACCGGCTCATCCGCAGATACGCTTTGTTCTCCACCCAGAATCAAAGGAAGCTTGCGGTATACCGCATGAATATTACGCCGTTTTTTCAACAGCCCACATAGCATTTCCGCTACCTTTTCCATCGTTTCATCAGCATCCGTATGCGGGGACTCGCGATAGCTTCGCAGGATGGTTGCCGATTCTGCATATTCCTTGCATAAATTTCCATGCGGATCACATACAATCGCAATCGGTAAATACGGACCGGCAAGTTTACGCAGCTCCTTTAAAATATGATGATCTCCGGACCCCAGCTCCTCCACCTCACTGGCACCATGCAGCATCAGGAAAATACCGTCAATTTCATGCAAATTCTTTTTTAGCGTATCGATAAACACATGCTCGATATACGTAAATGCGCTTTTCTCTACAACACCGGAAGCTCCGGCATTTGCATATATACTGGGTATCAGCGTGACATCGTTCCTTTCAAAAACTTCACGGATTCCCATTTTCTGAATACAATCCTCACCAAGTCCGATATCATACTGCTTTATCGTACATATAGTGGGAATATTAGCATTTGATTCTGTGACAAACTCTCCGACGAGTACCTTCATTTTCTTACCTCCGTGTTCTTCGTTCCTTTATTTGTTTCATTTGAAAGAAAGACTTCAACAAATACAGTTTCGTCAAAGTCTTTTCTTACTCTATTCTTTCACAGTATCTGTTTTTTTAAGAATGTAGCTGGTCGCCACAAAGGATACGACAATCGCAACAACCGCTACTGCAAAATATAGGATGATATTCCCCGTAGAACCATCTGCGGGCAGGAAATAGAAGAAGGATAACAGACCCGGACATCCGCCGACAACATAGTTTTGAAGACCGAAGATTCCGGCAATCAGACCGGAGCATACCGCACCGATTGCAGTACCGATCAGACATTTCGGACGCATGATCAGGGACCGTAGAAGGCAGGCTCTGTAACACCGCACAGCGCTGTAATACCAAAGGATGAAATCATACCCTTTTTCGCTTTATCTTTTAAATGGAACGCAACTGCAAGTGCACTGCCGCCAATACATAGATTGGATACAAGACCCATAACCATATTGAATGGATCATAGCCGATTTCCGCAATGGACTGTGCCATAATCGGTGTAAATGCTTTATCCAGCCCAAGCATAACCATATACGGATACAGGGCAGACAGAATAGGCATTGCAATCCAGCCGGCAACACTCATGACTGCCTGAATTGCGGCACCGACACTGTTGCTTAACACGGTACCGATCGGTCCTAAAACAATCAAGGTGATAGGAACAACGATGATCATGGTTAGAATTGGTTTTAAGAAATACACAAACATTTCCGGAATGACGCGTTTCAGGAATTTATCAACGAAATACATAACAGCCACACCCAGAATGATCGGGAACACACTGCCTGCATAGGTTACGGTTGGCACACTGAGTCCCAGGAAATCAAGCCCCTTCGCATCACTGCATACAAACAGTACAGCTCCTAAAAAACCACCCATAATCGGTTCCATACGCAATGATTTCGCGAAGGAGTATCCGATCCAGATCGGGAAGAACGAGAAACCAGCCGTGAAGATATTCAGAAGCAGTGTCGCAGTTCCGCCATCCGCACTCATACCGAAGTAGTTTACCAGCAGGTTTTTAACAGCCAGGATCAGACCTCCGGTAATCATAGCCGGAATGATCGGCATAAAGATTGCCGCACATTTGTTTCCGAAGACATTCAAATAATACATAAAGTTCTTTTCCTGCTCATCATCGGACGAATCATTCCCCACGGACGCTTGTTCATCCGTTACCTTGAAGCCGGAAACATCCAGAAATTCATTATACGCATCATTGACCTCCGGACCGATAATAATCTGTACCTGTCCGGCTTTCTCAACCAGTCCAACAACACGGTCCACCGTTTTCAGGGCCTCCACATTTACCTTGTTTTTGCTCTTATAGTGAATTCTCAATCTCGTCGCACAGTGCTCAACGAATGTGATATTTTCAATTCCGCCAACATTCGTCAAGACTCCTTTGGCCATTTCTGTATACTTTGCCATAAAAATTTCCTCCTTTTATGAAAATAAATTTTCTAAGAGGTTTGGCCGGATCTACCGTCACCATCCAATGCTGTGTGTCTTTCACCTAGTATAGAGATGGTATCGCTTGGCTTACTTCTCTATATCCCTTTCTCACTGATTTTATATCAGAACTGAAGACTACATACAAGCCGCAGAAAGTGCCGTTCATCCCCAGGCTTTCCGGTATATCATACGGGTACATATCACATATAGCTATCTCTTTTGAAACCAGTGAAACAAGAGTAAGCCGGCAATGCTGTACCGGTATTCCAAAAGCTCTCTGCAGGCTTTTTTTGTATGTTATTCAGGGTTCTTTTTCTAAACGCTGTCCTTCGTTAATTTATTCAAATGAATCAGAAGATATAATTTTTCCTCATCATTGACAGAGTATGCATACTTTTTTTCCAGCATCTCTGCGATTTGATTTACACAGGCATACTGCTGCACACTCTGTTCCTTCATCATCTGAAAGATTACCTGATTTGCCGTTGATTGGTGCACACCGGCTTCCGCATTGACAATGCGCTGCACAAAGAAGCGGCAATGGATGAGGAACCGGTCAAAATCATAATTATCCTGTACATCGACTTGGAAGCTCTGCAACACAATTGTATTGATGCTTTCCAGGATGGATGTAATGTATATATTTCCATCATATTGGAGGTAAGCTCGGCGTTGACGATATGCAGTGTTATAAAATTTGCTTCGTTGTCATCGATATGAAGATGAAATGCATTGCGCAGCATTTCGATTGCATGTAAAGCGAGCTTATATTCCTCTCTGTACAAAGACTTCACATTTAACAGCATCGTCATGTCGAAATCTATTCCCATTCGTATGCGCTCTATGGTGTTCGCTATATGATCGGTGAGTGTTACATAAATACCGTCATTCAGTGCTTTCGTGCTGTGCTCCTTGAAATACGCAATGATTTCCTCGGATACCAGAATATAGTCGATTGGTGTATCCTGAATCATTTTTCAATTTATGCTTCGCCTCCCCCTTCAGCTCGAACTTCTTTTCCGCTTTTTCCGCCTGAATTTCATCCCCTTTTTTCAAACCGAATACAATGCCCTTTCCCACCAGAAT
>ENA-OQCK01000399-OQCK01000399.1-human-gut-metagenome-genome-assembly--contig:-NODE-399-length-24456-cov-2.885445_pt1 | contig 24456 bp, 37 predicted proteins | sample MGYA00242498_ERZ504578 | MGnify/ENA primary metagenome ERZ504578 (study PRJEB26092, sample SAMD00036229) | human gut metagenome | host: Homo sapiens | study: EMG produced TPA metagenomics assembly of...
CTTCATTTTGTTTCTTGAATTAAATTATCAGAGTTTCTGCAAAACTACTGAAAAAATAGTGATTTCTACAACTGATTGTAGGATTTCTGTGAGGTATAGACATAAAAAAAGGAGCAACGCCTTGCTCCAACCTTTGTTAACCTTAAATCTAATACTATGAAAAACACATTGCAAATGTACGCACTTTTGTGAAATCTGCAAATAATCCAAGAAAAAAAGTATGTTTTATAACATTGATTAAGAGTTTTATTTCCCGATTCTATTTTTATTAAGGATTCCTGCCGTTAACTAAATAATTTTAGTTGGGCATTCTGAATTCATTTGGCGAACACCCTGTGATTTTCTTGAATAAGCGGCTGAAATACTGTGAATTAGAGAACCCTAGTTCTTGTGCAATCTGGCCGAGCGTTTTATCCGTATTTACCAACCATCCTTTGGCTATCTCGAAACGTTTGAACTGGATATACTCTTTGAACTCTTTTCCTATTTCATATTTCAGTAAATCATTAAAATATGCAGGCGATAAATGCAGGAGATTAGCACAATATTCATCGGATAACACATCAGTTGATAGGCTTACTTTCACATTGAAATGATTATCAAGCAGATGATTGAATTCTCTGAACACCTTTTTATTGACTTCGCTACGTGTGATAAACTGGCGTTCGTAGAAGCGGGTACAATAATCCAGCAAAAGTTCAATGTATTTTGAAATGATTTTTTTGCTGTGTCGGTCAATGCAGCGCTCAAGCTCTTGCCGAATCCTCTCCAGGAACTCCAGAATAATCTGTTTTTCGCGTAGAGAGAGATGCAGTGCTTCCTCCGGACAATAAGAGAAGAAGTATAATTGTGTATATTGAGTCCGAGCGGAGTCCCGCAAATCAAGTCGGGGTGAAAGGCCAATATCCATCCCTTGGAAGGAAATTCCTTGTTGTTCTCCTTCATACTGATTGACTCTCCGGGAGTCAGGCAAACGAGAGTTCCGTCCGAGAAATCACAATATTGGTGCCCGTATGCATAGGCCTCACACTTACATTCACTCAACAGAATCGTATAGAATCCGAATTTAATGTCCGTATGAGGAGATAAGTCAGCCTTCGAAAGGTCGATGACACTGACTAGCGGATGCAGTGTCTTACTTCCCAGGCAACAATTACATTGATGCACGGTTCCTATTTTGAGTACTTTATCTCCCATGACGTTAACGATCTCTCCGGTGTATGTTCTTAGTTCTGCTGTTTATATTCATTCGGTGTATATCCGACATGTTTTTTAAATAGCCGGCTGAAGTGTTGAGGATACTGGAATCCCAGTTCATAAGCTATCTGGCTGACCGTTTGCGAACCTTCCAATATTCGTTCTTTGGCAAGTTCAATGATACGGCACTGAATATATTCCTGCGCAGTTTTACCAGTTTCTTTTTTATCAGGTCGCCGAAGTAATTAGGAGAAAGGCATACCTTGTCTGCAAAATATTTCACGGCAGGCAACCCTTCGGTCAGTGCTACCTGCCCTTGGAAATATTCATCCAATAGATGTTCGAACCGCACGATAATGTCTTTGTTTACCTGATTGCGTGTGATAAACTGCCGTTCATAGAAACGCATACAATAATCGAGTAATAGTTCGATATTGCGGACAATAAGTTGTTTGCTATGCTTGTCGATAGCATGTTCCAGTTCGATTTGTATTTTATGTATACAGTCCGTTACAATTTCTTTTTCCTGGTCGGATAGATGCAAAGGCTTCATTAACTTCATAAGAAAAGAAAGAATAATTCTTGATATTCTGTCCCAGAGAAGTTCCCCGGATCAGGTCGGGATGAAACAAGACCCCGATCGATTTTGTACGTTGAGGAGTTTTCTTCCGGTTATCTATACCAATCACTTGACCTGGGGCCATACAGACGACCGTTCCTTCCTGATAGTCATAATAGTTACGCCCATATTTAAGGTCTCCGCAATTAATGTCTTTCAAAAACAGAGAGTAGAATCCGATATTCATATGATAGTATTCTACTGTTTTTGTCGCTTTTGAAAAGTCGATCACATTCACTAAAGGGTGCAAAGTTTCCAGTCCGAATAATTGGTCGTACTGATCAATAGTTTCAATTTTGGTAATTTCATCCATACGGCTTACAGTTTTATCATAGGCAAAGATAAAACTTTTAAGAATATCTTATCTATATCATATTTGCAAAACAGTAATATAGGTACAAGAATCAGTAATTTGTATACAACGTTGGTAGTCAAAGGCAGAATTAATATCTTTGTGGTAGATCTTAAAGCGTATCCTTGACGGAAAGCCTGTGATTATCCCCGGTGACGGAAGTTCGTTATGGACACTGACACATTCTAAGGACTTTGCCAAAGGATATGTCGGTTTAATGGCAAACCCTCATGCTATCGGGAATGCTTTCCATATCACAACCGACGAAAGTATGACTTGGAATCAGATTTATGAAACCATTGCCGATGCATTAGGAAAACCGCTGAATGCGTTACACGTAGCTTCGGATTTTCTTGCCGGACATGGAGAAACTTATGATTTCAGAGGGGAACTATTAGGTGACAAGGCTGCCACAGTCGTTTTTGATAATTCGAAGATCAAGAGACTTGTCCCGGATTTTATCTGTACTGTATCAATGGTGGACGGTCTGAGACAATCCGTGCATTATATGCTTACACATCCTGAGAGTCAAACGCCTGATCTGGAGTTTGATAAGTGGTGTGATAGGATAGCGGATGCAATGTACGCTGCGGATAAGGCTTTTAAATCAGGCAAATAGTAAACCTAGCCTTCATATATTTAGTAAGGACCGTTTCGCCCTTGTTGTACTTCAATCCGTATACCGAAATTACCGTTTGCGGATTTTAGTTCGAATGCTCCCCGGAAATTATTCTTTTCCCAAGGCATGGCACTTCGGTTGGGCACTCTCCAACCGTCTTTGTCATAATCTCCGTACGTATTAATCCTCATACCGTTTTTCAGCTTAAAAGATCCCATTTGCATGAACTGTGGAGAAGACGACAGCCCCCAGCCATACCCGTATCCGAAACCGGAAAAGGCAGAAGGAGAAAAAGCATCAGAGAATCCTTGTGAGTATGTGGCATCCGTATTCAGACGGAACAGTTGATTATAGTCTTTACTCATATTCGGCACATCCAGGCTGAATTTAGGAAGTTTGGGAGGAGCTACATTCATCAATCCCATATCCAATAAAAAGCCGCCAAACTCCTTAATATTAGCCGAGGGGGCACGACGAATACTATCGGAAGGGATTTCTGACTGTGCGGATGCAAAACCGACCGATAATATCAGCGAAAGAAATAAAATCAGTTTTTTCATCTTCGTAAAGGTTGATTTATGACAAAGATAGAAATTTTCATCCTGACTATTCGCTTCTGTTATATTTTCTTAGAGAAAAAACTCTTTAAAAATGGGATGACAACATTTGTACATACGTTTAAGTAGCAATTAACGTGGATACTTCCCGTTTCAAGTAACAAAAGACATGACATTGAGCAAAGTTCGTATCTTTCCTCCCTCATTCATAAAAAGAAACGAGGGAGGAAAGACCTTTTAGCGTATGGAAGCCTTCCATACATTAGCATACTCTTCCAGTACACGCTTGATACTCTGCCCGATTTTTACATAATCAGCTTCGTTCAAGTTGGCAAGTGATACACGGACACTCCATTTCGGTCCGGCAAAGCCACCGCCGTTCAGCAATACGAGCGAAGTCTCATTTGCCAGGCGAAAGACCACATCCAACGGATTATATGTCTTTTGCAGATAAGCAACAAAATCATCCCCATAGAATTTTTTCGCCCATACCAGCATATCAATTTCCGAGTAATATCCGCACGTAGAGGGTCTTCTACCAGTGTGAAACCCGTATTGTCCCATAATGCATGAAGGCGGCGGTGAATGATTTCCTGCATTCTGGTTTTGTAACGGTTTTCCTTATCCAGAATAGCAAAAAGCGAGAACAGGCTCATCTGCATCTGCTGTGGCAGCGAAAGACCTGCGGTATGATTCAATGCGATCTGGCGGCTGTCTGCCACCATGCGGTCAATAAACTTCAGCTTTTCCGGATGCAAATCGATACTGGAGTAACGTTTGTTCAAGATTGCTTTTTGCTCCTCCGACAGGCGGGCAATCATTTTGTCGTAGATGTTGTCTTCGTGTAGCGCGATTACGGCATTTCTCCAGCCTGTTGCACCGAAATATTTGGAGAAAGAATAAACGCAAAGAGTATTGTGAGGCAATTCCGCCATTAATGACCGGAAATGAGGTATAAATGTTCCATACACATCGTCCGTAATAATCATCAGGTTCGGATTATCATTTTTCACGATATTGACAATCCGTGCGGCAGTCTCCGGGCTAAGCGCATAACTGGGCGGATTGCTCGGATTCGTAATGAAGAGCGCTTTAATCTGCGGATTTTTCAGTTTGTCAATGTCTTCATCCTTATATTGCCATGTATGTAATCCGTCGGCTGTCATCTGATCGGCGGATATTTCAGTCACGTCAATTGATAACGTCGTAGCTGCGGGATCTCTATATAAGGAGTGAAAACCGGAATCATCAGTGCAATAGAATCTCCCTGGTTCAACAGGAAATTCTCTTCCAGCGAATCGAACAGATAACACATGGCGGCTGTGCCTCCTTCGGTGGCGAACAAGTCGAATGTCCCTTTCGGCGGACGTCGGTCACACATCTCTTGTGCCAGATAATCCTGTACGATCTGTTCCGTAAAATACAGAATACGGTCGGGCACAGGATACTGGTCACCGATGACGGATTCCGCCCATTCATGTACCAGTGTGTCCGGGTCGGCAGCATGCTCCATTAGCATATAGTTGTAACCCTCTTTCAGCAGATTGGCACCGGGAGCCTTCTCATTATCTTTCAGGAACGCCTCAAAACGGGCAGCGATCCCTGCCTTTTGAGGGATACCGGCGATTCCTTCTTCCAGTGAAAACGCCCGGCGACATTCACAAAGTCCGAATTGTCCCAACAGGAAAAAAGCTTCACGTGGTTCGGTAGCAATCCAGTTCGGATTACCCCGTCCTGCATTCAGCATGGTATGTGCTATCTTCTTTACACTCTCATCCGCCATGTCAATAAGCTTGTTTTTCAGTTCGAACGGACTGATCGTTTCCATTTTCCTGGCATAACTTTTGGTAATAGCCGGGCTATTGTCTTTTTTTTCCATAATGAAATCTATATTAGTTAGAATAGTAAATAAGTTGTCAAAAGTATTGGTTTCACGTTTACATCAGCAATACGATAAATACTCCCCAGATAATCAGCAGTGTGTTGCCGACAGCATACGTTACGGTATATCCTAAAGCCGGGGTCTCACTCTCCACCGCATCCTGAACAGCTCCCAATGCAGCAGTGGTAGTACGTGCTCCCGCCGTACATCCTAATGTCAGTGCAGGGTGGAATTTGAACAGATATTTGCCCATTAGTAACCCGCTGAGAAGAGGAATGGCCGTAGCCAATGCCCCGATAATGAACAAGCTGAAACCGACCTCTTTAAATCCGGCTACAAAACTGGGACCTGCGGCAATGCCGACTACTGCAATAAACATGTTCAATCCCACATTATTCAATACCCAGAGTGAAGGTTCGGGAATACCTCCGAAAGTAGGATGTTTACTGCGCAGCCAACCGAATATCAGTCCTGCAATCAATGCACCTCCACTGGTGGAAAGACTGATAGGGACACCTCCCAGATGCATAGTCAACGCACCGACAAGGCCACCGACCAGAATACCGAGTCCGACAAAAATCATATCTGTCTGATTCGTCGGCCGATCAACATATCCCATTTGTTTAGCGGCAGTTTCCACCTCATGTTTCATTCCGGTAAGTTCCAGAATATCACCGGCGTCCACCACTGTCCGGGCAAGTACCGGGACATTGATACCCGCACGTTTGATACTACGGATACTAACCCCGTGCATAAATTTCTGTGCCCGGATTGTCGATACCTTTTCGCCGGCGAAGTCCGGTGTGTCACCATAACCGGCAGAGTTTCCGCCGGAAAGTCCAGTAGTTGCGCATCGATCACTTCCGGGCCGATCCAGTCTTCTTCGCCAATCACAAATTCGCGTCGTCCGCTTAGTACGATTTCATCCTCCGGCTGAAGAAGCATATCCGGTTTGACCTCTTTTACAACTCCCCGTTGTCGGACTCGTTCTACAAATAACAGCTTCTCCTGTTCGGATAGATACTTTTCCAGTTCACTCACCTTTTTTCCTTTGCCAAACCATTTATTTGTGATCTTATACGCACGGAACACTACCGGACGAAGGGCAGGGGAGAATCCGGGTTCATCCATTTCTGAAGTCCCCATTTTAGATTCCAGTTCTTTACAATCAGCTTTTACTTTATCCAATCCGCCGAGAAGCTTCGGACCGAGAGAAGCCAGAATCCAGCAGAACCAGCCGTACCGAAAATATAAGTGACGGCATAAGACACAGGAATAGCATTAATATATGTTGCCTTCTGTGCTTCGCTGATGCCCAACTGGTTGATCGTATCGCTTGCCACGCCGATAACGGCAGATATCGTTTGTGAGCCTGCCAGCAATCCGACAGCCTCTCCGATATGATATCCCATAATCTTGGCAAGTATCCATGGTGCTACCAGACTGACGATACACATCAATACGGCGAACCCCACCTGTGGCAGTCCGTCTTTTTTTCAGTCCGCGAAAGAATTGCGGACCTACCTTGTAGCCAACGGCAAACAAAAAGAGTAGAAAAAATACGGCTTTTAACGGACCGTCTACTGTAATGTTCAATTGTCCTACCAATACTCCTACCAGAAGGACGCTGGTCACTGTACCTAAAGAGAATTTCCCTATTTTCAGTCTTCCCAGCCAGAATCCCGCGAAAAGTGTGAGGAAGATAGCAAGTTCAGGGTGTACCCTTAGTTGATTGATAATCCATTCCATAATTAAGTTGTTGTTTTAGGTTATGCCAATAACAACAGTTATTGTACGCAAAGAGTTTGTTGCTTCACGTAGATTTGTTACTTTTGCACTTTCAAAATAAAACTAATCATATCCTGTATGAAATCAGACATAGAAATTGCTCGCAGCATTGAATTGAAGAAGATAAAGCAAGTTGCCGAAAGTATCGGAATCCCTCGTGAAGAAGTAGAAAATTATGGTCGCTACATCGCAAAGATTCCCGAACAACTGATTGATGAGGAGAAGGTGAAGAAAAGTAACCTCATCCTGGTAACTGCCATTACAGCAACAAAAGCGGGTATCGGCAAAACCACTGTATCTATCGGTCTCGCTTTGGGACTCAATAAAATTGGAAAGAAAGCTATCGTTGCTTTACGTGAACCCTCTCTCGGACCCTGTTTCGGAATGAAAGGCGGTGCGGCCGGAGGAGGATATGCCCAAGTGCTCCCCATGGAAAGATTAATCTTCATTTCACCGGAGACTTTCATGCTATCACTTCTGCGCATAACATGATTTCCGCTTTGCTTGATAATTATCTTTATCAGAATCAGGCGAAAGGTTTCGGACTGAAGGAAATCCTATGGCGCCGGGTACTCGATGTGAACGACCGTTCTTTGCGTAGTATTGTCGTAGGTCTGGGGCCAAAATCAAACGGTATCACTCAAGAATCCGGTTTTGATATTACTCCGGCGTCGGAGATTATGGCTATCCTTTGCCTTTCTAAAGATGTGGATGACTTGCGCCGCCGTATCGAAAATATCCTGTTAGGCTTTACATACGATGATAAACCTTTTACAGTCAAAGATTTGGGAGTGGCGGGAGCTATCACCGTACTGTTGAAAGACGCCATTCATCCCAACTTAGTGCAGACGACCGAAGGAACCGCTGCTTTCGTACATGGCGGTCCTTCGCTAATATAGCTCACGGATGTAACTCTATTCTGGCAACCAAGCTGGCTATGTCATTCGGCGATTATGTGATTACGGAAGCCGGATTCGGTGCTGACCTCGGTGCGGAGAAGTTCTACAATATCAAATGCCGTAAGAGCGGACTCCAACCACGTCTGACTGTAATCGTGGCTACGGCACAGGGACTGAAAATGCATGGTGGTGTCAGTCTAGACCGCATTAAAGAACCGAATATGGAAGGATTGAAAGAAGGATTGCGCAATCTGGACAAGCATGTCCGTAATCTTCGTTCTTTCGGTCAAACAGTGATTGTAGCTTTCAATAAGTTTGCTACAGATACAGATGAAGAAATGGAACTGTTGCGCGAGCATTGCGAGCAGTTAGGCGTAGGTTTCGCTATCAACAATGCATTCACTGAAGGAGGAGAGGGCGCAGTAGATATGGCTCGCCTGGTGGTAGATACTATCGAAAATAACCCGTCCGGTTCTCTGCGTTATACTTACAAAGAAGAAGACAGCATACAGCAGAAGATTGAAAAGGTAGCTACCAATATTTATGGAGCAAGCGTTATCACATACAGCAGCATTGCCCGTAACCGCATCAAACTGATTGAGAAAATGGGAATTACCCATTATCCGGTTTGTATTGCAAAAACACAATATTCTTTCTCTGCCGATCCTAAGATTTATGGTGCAGTGAATAATTTCGAGTTCCATATCAAAGATATAGTCATTAATAACGGAGCTGAAATGATTGTTGCGATAGCCGGAGAAATTCTCCGCATGCCGGGACTTCCTAAGAACCGCAGGCGTTGCACATTGATATTGTGGATGGAGAAATAGAAGGTTTGAGCTAAAAAAACAATCGGACCGCAGGAATCCCTGCTTCAATGAGTAAATCCCCTCTTTCCTTATAAACCAATAGGGAAAGACGGGGATGCTTGTATATAGAGTCCGGTACACCTTTTTATATCTCTTCCGGCGTACCGTACGATTGAATTCGTTTTTGTTGAAGAGATATTCCATATCTTTTTTTTGTAATAAGAAAAACGAAATTCCTGACAGATAGTTCGGATAGCAAAGTTAATAAATACAAAAGAGTCTGTCCTTTTTGAAAAGAACAGACCTGATAAATTACAGTATCCGATAATCCGAATATCAGACCTAAAATAAAGTATGCCTCTTAATAAGCAAAAAGAGGATATTTCTTCATTGTCTCATTGACACGTGCACGAACTTGTGCGATAACCTCTTCATTGTCTACGTTGGATAACACAGTCTCAATCATTCTGCGATTTCAAGCATCAGATCTTCCTTAGCACCACGAGTTGTAATAGCTGGAGTCCCCAGACGAATACCGGAAGTCTGGAAAGCCGAACGGCTGTCGAACGGAACCATATTCTTATTAACGGTAATATCAGCAGAAACCAATGCTTTCTCTGCCACTTTACCTGTCAAATCAGGGTATTTGCTACGCAAGTCAACCAGCATAGAGTGATTGTCAGTGCCACCGGAAACGATCGTAAAACCACGGTCAATCAATGCCTGTGCAAGTACGGCAGCATTCTTTTGTACTTGTTTTGCATATTCCTTGAATTCAGGTTGCAGGATTTCGCCGAAAGCCACAGCTTTGGCAGCAATCACGTGTTCCAGCGGTCCGCCTTGGATACCCGGGAAACAGCTGAATCCAGCAGTTGAGACATCATTTTGATTTCACCCTTCGGAGTTTTCTTTCCCCAAGGATTAGGGAAATCTTTGCCCATCATGATGACACCACCACGAGGCCCGCGAAGTGTTTTATGTGTAGTAGAAGTGACGATATGTGCATATTTAACCGGGTTTTCCAGTACTCCGGCAGCAATCAGACCGGCAGGGTGAGCCATGTCGATCATCAGGATAGCACCTACTTTGTCTGCGATTTCACGCATACGTTTGTAGTCCCATTCACGAGAGTAAGCGGAACCGCCGCCAATGATCATTTTCGGTTTTTCGCGTAGAGCGACTTCTTCCATTTGGTCGTAGTCAACGCGTCCTGTTTCCTTATTCAGATTATATTCGCAGGGAGTATAGATAATACCGGAAGTATTTACTAATGAACCATGAGAAAGGTGCCCGCCATGTGCAAGATTCAATCCCATGAATTTGTCGCCCGGATTCAGGACAGCCAGAAAAACGGCTGCGTTAGCCTGTGCTCCGGAATGCGGCTGTACGTTTGCCCATTCGGCTCCGAAGATTTCTTTCAGGCGGTCGATAGCGATTTGTTCGCTCTGGTCTACAACTTCACAACCTCCGTAATAGCGTTTGCCCGGATAACCTTCTGCATACTTGTTAGTCAGGCAAGAACCATTGCCTGCATTACCTGGTCACTCACAAAGTTTTCAGATGCAATCAGCTCGATACCTTTCAGCTGACGTTGGTGCTCTTTTTCGATGATGTCGAAAATTAAGTCGTCTCTTTTCATTCTTTTATAATAAGATTAAATTTCTAATTCGAGATACCTTATTTTAAGCGTACAAAGTTAATGAAAATAAATAAAGAAAGAAGGAAGTACAAGAAAAATGTTAGTCAAAAATGGAATTTAGTAGAAAATGGTCAGAAGATAAAACCGAGCGAAAAACTCAAGGCGCTGTCGCGGCGGTCGAATATAATCCGGCTGATTCCTGTGCTGCCGTCCGAGTTGATATTGTCATAGGTAATAGACTTGAGATATTCCAATTCCCTGCTCGTAGCGGAAATCAAAGAAAATACGGGAAATATTGACTCCCACGCCAATCACTGCACTTATATTAAACGGATAGAGTTTCTCATGGATACCTTTCTGGTCGAAATTGCTGAAAGTTATTTCGTTCTTCTTTCCCCATAAATAACGGAGCTTGGGACCGGCAAAGATAGACATTCCGTAAGGACCTTTCTTCACTACGTTATAGCCATACAGAACAGGAAAGTCAATACTGTGCAATACAGATTGAACCGAAGCATAATCCGGCTCGATAGCCGGATGTTGAGAACCCAGTTTATCGAATGTAATCTCGCATTTGGTTACATTGTATGACACTTCCGGTTGGATATAATGTTTCTTCATATTGATACGCATGAAGAGAGCACCGAAATAGCCGATTTTATAATTATTCTGCACCTCGTCGATAGTCACATCTTTGATTTTCAACTCGGAAACCATAAACATGGAGGAATTGAACCCTGCCCTGACACCGAAGTTTATTTTCTTCGTATTGGGACGGTCCACCTTGTCTGCGGTATTCCGATTCTGTCCGAAAACCGTACCGGCTACCGTCATCAAACCGAAAAATAGTATTTTACGCAGCATATTCATGGTTATACAATCCTTTGTCTTTATGATTTTTTCTTTTCAACACTCCAACCGAATTTTCCGATTTTTTCTCCCAGACCATAGTATCCTCCATGAACATATACCAGAGGATTAGCTTCCGCCCAGTTCGTAGCTTCCCAGTCTCAGGATTCAGATTCCGGTCGTCGGCACGTACATTTACTACATCTGCTATAAACATATCATGCGAACCGAGAGATACGATCTCTTTTACGCGGCATTCGATGCAGAGGGGAGATTCCTCAATCAAAGGCGCACTGACTACGGTGCACTGCCCCGGGGTTAGCTTCATCTCGTCAAACTTATGATAATCGCGTCCTGAACGAACTCCGCACCAGTCGGTGGCGAAAGCCATGTCTTTTGTCGTCAGATTAATGACAAACTCCATATTCCGCTTGATAATCTCATAAGAATGTCGTTCCGGGCGTACGGATATATAGCACATGGGCGGGTTTGTGCAAATCGTACCCGTCCATGCTACAGTGATAATATTATATTCACTTTCTTCTTTTCCGCAACTGACCAGCACAGCCGGCAGCGGATAAATCATCGTTCCTGGTTTCCAGTCCTGTTTCACTTCTTTATTGGAAAAATGAAAATTAAAGAATGGTGATTTCCTCACGTTTCTGTTCCTTCTCGCAATAATGGCATTTTACGATGCAATTATCCTTGTCCGTCACATGGAATAACGTAGCCATTGGCTCATTGTTCGTGATACATTTCGGGTTCGCGCATTTCACGATTCCGCGAAGTTCATCCGGCATTCTTACTTCTTTCTTTTCCACTACCTCGTAGTCGCGGATAATGTTCAGTTTCACATTCGGAGCCACAACCGAAATACGGTTGATTTCTTCATCGCAGAAAAACTTGTCCGCGATCTTGATAATCCCCTTCTTTCCCAGCTTCTTGCTGTCGAGGTTGAAACCGATAGTGATATTGCTTGTCATTTGCTCCACGCCGAGCAGTTGCACTACGGTAAAGAGCTTTTCAGAAGGAATATGGTCAATCACTGTCCCGTTTTTCAGGGCGGCTACTTGCAATGCTTGTTTATTTTCGCTCATAATAAAATATCGTTTTTAACGTCCTCTAATGTGATACCTAATACGTCGCAAAGAATGGCTTCACGGGCATACAGACCATTTTGTGCCTGTTGGAAATAATATGCCTCGGGTTATCGTCCACATCGTATGCAATCTCGTTGACACGGGGTAGCGGATGCAGAATGCGCAGGTTCGGGCGGGTATTTTCCAACATCTTGTTGCGCAGGATATAAACGTTTTTCACCCGTTCATATTCCATTAGGTCGGTGAAGCGTTCACGTTGCACACGGGTCATATACAGGATATCTGCATCTGCAATGATTTCTTCGCTGAAATCCGTGTGTTCCACATATTTTATCTGGTGCGTTTTACAATAGAGTTTGTATTCTTCCGGCATTTTCAGTTCATCGGGAGCGATGAAGTGGAAAATGGGGTTGAAGTGACGCATTGCCATTAACAGGGAGTGCACGGTACGCCCGTATTTCAAGTCACCTACCAGGAAAATATTCAGGTTTTCCAGCGTGCCTTGCGTTTTGTAGATAGAGTATAGATCGAGCATTGTCTGTGACGGATGTTGGTTCGCTCCGTCTCCGGCATTGACAATGGGCACAGGAGCGACTTCACTTGCATAGCGGGCAGCTCCTTCCAGATAGTGACGCATGACGATAATATCTGCATAATTGCTCACCATCATAATCGTGTCTTTTAGTGTTTCCCCCTTTGACGAGCTGGTAGCTTTGGGGTCGGAAAATCCGATCACACGTGCTCCTAGACGATTGGCGGCTGTTTCAAAACTCAGGCGGGTGCGGGTAGAAGGTTCGAAGAACAGGGTTGCTACTACCTTTCCTTGCAATAACCGGCGGTTGGGGTTCATTTCAAACTGCTTCGCCATTTCGAGCATGTAGAGGATTTTTTCTTTAGAATGTTCGGCAATGGTTACTAAACTTCTGTTTTCCATTTTGTTATATTTTATGTGGATAGAACTTGTTTTACCGGAGCGTAAAGGTACGAAGAATTTGTGAATAGCACAGATTTTTTCGTACCTTTTTTATCATTCGGCGTTTATTTCTGCTTGTTGGTCAATGCGGCAATGATATACTTTCCCGGTGCCCCGATCTTGCCCCACGTCGTATTGCTGAACAGCCTCCATATCTGCGTGCCTTTCCTACCGTAATCCGACAACTTCATAATTGCCTGCTTTTCTTTCAGATCCGTCACTTTATGGCGTTCCAGGCTTTCCAGCAGTCCGGTTACGTTGTGTGTAGTCTGATTGTAAGCATACCCCGGAATTTCAAACGAAGCATTACTTGTTTCTTCCTCCTCAGAAGATAGTTTATTTTGGTTTGGTTTAGTTTGTCCGGAAATGTCCTCATTTTCCGGATTCACCTCCGCGTCAGCTTTAAAAATGTCTGCATCTTTTTTATTCGTGCCTCCTTTTTGTTTACCATTTCCTGGCCGGACTTCCAACAAATAAGGTAATTTAGAGAAATCAATCTTTCTTCGTACAGTAGCTTCCAGCCAGACTTTCTGAATCTGCTCTGAGGTCAGGACCCCATATTTCTCATAAATATCTTTATTGAAAAATTCCTTTTCCAGCAGTAACTCTATAATTTTCTCCATTACTTCCTCTTTAATACCTCCGCCTACTTTACGGACGAAGATAAGACTCTGTTCTTTTCCCCAAGAAATATAATACCCTTCTTTATAGATTTTGCAGAGTAGTCTCATGACAATATAAGAGGATAAGATTCCGAATTTAGCTTCTAACAGTTCCATTATTTCTTCGTCGAAAAAATTTGCAGGTGTGGGGAAATAGGGGATTCCTTTATTAATCATACTCATAGTTCAATATTTTTTCATTAAATGTTATACAATCGCTTTCCATTCCAACAGGTTTCCGATCATAAACCGTCTCCACGCGTGTTGCTCCATACTCCAGTAGACCACAGACATCTGCCGGGAAGTGATCTTGAACTCCCGGTGAAAATCTTTTTCATATCCAACCAAGGTTCCTTGTTCCATACAGAATGTGCCGTCTTGCTTATGGAAAGCAATCATGGCATTTCCATATAACATTCGTTCAATAAGCTCTATACAGCTTTGCACAGTTTTTTCTGCGCAATTTTTCCGAAATACCCTTTTCGGCGGCAATTACGTTTTTTCCATACTAACTTGCAGGCTTCTAACTTGCTTTTGTCTATTTTTCTTTTCATCTTTTTTCTTCTGTTTTTTTAATATTTGTTTTTTTTACGAATAAAATCTCCCCTTTAGGATAGTGACGGTATATGATTATTATAGGGTCGCTATCCTTTCATTATAGTGATACTGTTTAATTGTTATAGCGTCACTATTTTTGAAGATAGATATACGTTGTCTTTAGTCGGCTAGAAACGGCTGCGAAAGTATATCTTTTGTTTCTTCTGCACAATTATTTTTGTCAACGCTTATTCTCTACTCTCTTTTTTACTTGTTTTTCTTCCTCTTCTTTTCGTTCTCGTTCCTCTTGCCTGATGTTACATAACTTTGTTTCTATACTGCTAATTTCTAACAATTTAAACCCGCCATGTTTAGCTATATATAAGCTCTCCGTTTCGTAGATATATTCAGCTAAGTCTTTTAGTTTTTTAGAGCATCTGACGTGTACTTCCCCTCTTTCGAATTTGTGCAAATAAACAGTGAGAAGTTCCGTTTCATCTCCGGTTAATCCTGTCCTGTTTTCGAGTTCCTCCCAACTGATGATTTCCCCTTTCACATGTCTTCTAGTGTTCTTTTTCCGTTTTTGGACCTTCTTTTTTACTTGTACTTTTTTCTCTTGTTGATTTGTTTTTTTCTTTGCCATAGTTTGCTAATTTTTGCAATGGTTAAATAATTTAAATAATAAATTATACTTTGGCAAGCGTGCAACGAACCTGCAAAAAGATTTGTTTTTTGCTGCATGCCAAATGGTATATATTATAAAATAACTAGTGATGCAAATGATGAGTAAAAATGGATTTAGCCGGTGTGGAGAGATCTACATCGGTCGTTTGCGAAAGGAAGGGCGTTATTCTACGGCGCATGTCTACAAAAATGCCCTCCTTTCTTTCAGCCTGTTCTGCGGCACGTTCAATGTGTCGTTCAGGCAAGTAACCCGGGAACGTTTACGACGTTACGGACAGTATCTTTATGAATGTGGGTTGAAGCCCAACACCGTTTCCACGTATATGCGTATGCTTCGCAGTATCTACAATCGGGGAGTGGAAGCGGGTAGTGCTCCTTACGTCCCCCGCCTGTTTCACGATGTCTATACGGGTGTGGATGTTCGTCAGAAGAAGGCCCTTCCTGTTGCCGAGTTGCGGAAGCTGCTTTATGAAGACCCCCAATCGGAACGTTTACGCCATACACAGGCTATTGCCGCTCTGATGTTCCAGTTTTGCGGAATGTCGTTTGCCGACTTGGCTCATTTGGAAAAGTCAGCTTTGGACCGGAACGTGTTGCGGTACAACCGTGTCAAGACGAAAACTCCGATCAGTGTGGAAGTGCTGGATACCGCGAAGGAGATGATTCACCGGCTTCGCAACAGTCAGCCTTCCGCCCTGATTGTCCGGACTATCTGTTTGATATCCTGTCCGGTGATAAGAAACGTAAGGATGAAGGAGCTTACCGTGAATACCAGAGTGCTCTTCGTCGATTTAATAATTGTTTGAAGGATCTGGCTCGGGCTCTCCGTTTGAATTCTCCTGTCACTTCCTACACGCTCCGTCATTCTTGGGCAACGACAGCCAAGTATCGCGGAGTGCCGATTGAAATGATTAGTGAATCATTGGGACACAAATCTATAAAAACCACACAAATCTACCTGAAAGGCTTCGAGCTTAAAGAACGTACAGAGGTAAATAAAGGGAATTTATCTTACATAAAGAATTGTTATGTAGGTAAATAAAAAGATGTAAGGAGTTAATAATCAGAATTAAAGTATATCTGTTACTTCTTAGGTAACAGAATTAAATTTGACGCAAAGATAGACATATTTTAAGATAGTAAACAAATATTTTCCCATTTTTTTTCGTTTTATCTGAAACATAGGGCAAAAAAGTATTTGAACATGAAATCTCTTTTTTCATGCTCAATGATTTTTTATTGCCCGAAATCAAGAAATCTTCTCGTTGAATATCAGGCCCCCTTCTTTTACACCCTGTATATCAGTGTAATTTCCCTTTTTCATTGTTGTGTGTGTCTTGTGTATATACTGCCTGTTACCTAAGAAGTAACAGATATACATGGGGTAAAAAAATATGATTTTAACGAAACAAAAATCAGCAAATGCTGGGCCTAGTAATGGGACAGGGGAAGGCGTAGCATACTCAAAACGTTGGTATGTCGCTTTGGTTCGCATGCATCACGAGAAGAAAGTAGCCGAGCGTTTAAATAAAATGGGGATTGAGAATTTCGTTCCGGTTCAGCAGGAACTTCATCAATGGAGTGACCGACGCAAGATGGTCGAGTCTGTATTGCTTCCAATGATGGTATTCGTACACGTTGATGCAAAAGAACGTAAAGAAGTTCTTTCCTTTCTACAGTAAGTCGGTATATGGTAATGCGAGGTGAGAGCAGTCCGACTATCATTCCTGATGAGCAGATGGCTCGTTTCCGATTTATGCTTGATTATTCAAAAGATGTCATTTCCATGAACAGTGCTCCCTTGGCACGTGGTGAAAAAGTTCGCGTCATTAAAGGTCCTTTAACCGGACTTGTGGGTGAACTTGTTACAGTAGACGGCAAAAGCAAGATAGCTGTTAGGCTTAATATGTTAGGATGTGCTTGTGCTGATATGCCGGTAGGGTATGTAGAACCGGTTAGATTTTGAATATGTACTTGTATTTCTGATACATTATTTTATTCATTTATACTACAATGGAAAAAACATTGAAGGGCATAGTACAATATGCTCGTAAAAACTATTTCAGCTATTGGGTTATTTTAGGTATTGATACGGCACTGTCTGTTTTATGTTCATTGGTCGCTTATGCCGTAATTCACTATATGGCACATGTTCCGATAAGTGACTGGATGCTTTGCAAATTTATTTGCGTCTCTTTAGTGTCAAGTGTTGCAGGGGCATTAATATTCCACACTTATCGTAATACAATTCGTTTTTCACAGGCACGCGAACTTTGGCGTGTCATGTGTGCCGTCCTATTCAAGGTAGCCTGTCTGGTGGCTATTTCTTATTGGGTTATTTATGAGACTGAATTGCCGGATAATTATAGGATATCTTATCTCTTGTTTGATGGTTTATTGACTTTGGCGACACTGACAGCCTTCCGTGTATCACTGATAATTGTCTATGACCTGTTGCTGGATTGGGTGAATAAGAAGAATACCCGCATTCTTATTTATGGTATTGACGAAAAGAGTGTGGCCTTAAAATTCCGTCTCCGCGACAGTGCACATTATAAAGTTGCAGGTTTCTACACTTACGGTAAAAACAACAGTAGACGTCGTCTGACAGACCTTCCTATCTATTATTTTGAAACAGAAGAAGACTTTAATCGTGTCATAAAAAAACATGGTATTCATGGTATTCTGTTTTCCTGTTATGAAGATACCCGTCTGGAGGAGAACCGCCTTTTAGAGTATTGTAAAAGTAATGCTGTCAAGACTTTTATTGCTCCTACTATCAGTGAAGCGGATTCTGACGGGAACTTTCATCAGTGGATACGTCCTATTAAAATTGAAGATTTATTGGGACGTGCTGAAATCAATATAAACCTTAGTCAGGTCGCAGAAGAATTCAGAGGAAAAGTTGTATTAGTGACCGGTGCTGCAGGTAGTATCGGTAGCGAGCTTTGCCGTCAATTGGTGCAAATGGGTATTCAAAAACTCATCATGTTTGACTCTGCAGAGACTCCTTTGCATAATGTCCGTTTGGAATTTGAGAAAAATTATCCTGCTATCGATTTTGTTCCGGTGATTGGTGATGTACGTGTGAAAGAACGTGTGCGTATGGTATTCGAACTTTATCATCCTCAAATTGTCTTCCACGCCGCTGCTTATAAACATGTTCCTTTAATGGAAGAAAATCCTTGCGAAGCTGTACTTGTCAATGTCACGGGTTCGCGTCAGGTCGCCGATATGGCACTGGAGTATGGTGCAGAAAAAATGATAATGGTTTCTACCGACAAAGCTGTGAACCCGACTAATGTGATGGGATGTTCCAAACGTTTGCGGAAATCTATGTACAGAGCTTGGGGTGTGCTATCCGTGAGGGAAAGATAAAAGGACATACTAAATTCATTACTACACGTTTTGGAAACGTATTAGGCAGTAACGGTTCTGTAATCCCGCGCTTCAAGGAACAGATTGAGAACGGTGGTCCTGTCACAGTGACTCACCCTGATATTATTCGTTTTTTTATGACGATTCCCGAAGCTTGTCGTTTGGTTATGGAGGCTGTTACAATGGGAGAGGGTAATGAAATCTTTGTCTTTGAAATGGGCAAGGCCGTTAAGATTGTCGACTTGGCTACCCGTATGATTGAATTGGCGGGTTATCGCCCGGATGAAGATATAAAGATTGAATTTACTGGCTTGCGACCGGGTGAGAAACTCTATGAAGAAGTGCTGAGTGATAAAGAAAATACGATTCCTACCGAGAATAAAAAAATTATGATAGCTAAAGTACGTCGGTATGAATATGCTGATATTCTTGATATATATGCGGAGTTTGAGAAGTTGTCCCGTGCTGTGCGGATTATGGACACGGTCAGATTGATGAAAAAAGTTGTTCCGGAGTTCAAATCGAAGAATTCGAAATTTGAGGTACTGGATAAAGAATAATAAACTTGAGAAATTTATGTATAATTTGTTTTGTATTTGTGCAAGTAGAGTAAGTAGAAAGGGGAGGGGGGATTTCCCTGTTTAGTTGCGATATTGCTGTTCGCTTCCTGCCAGTCGTATAAGAAAGTTCCTTATTTACAAGATGCAAAAGTTGTAGAACAGACCACTCAACAGGAAAATCTATATGATGCAAAGATAATGCCTAAAGATCTGCTTACTATTGTAGTGTCATGTACCAGCCCGGAATTGGCTGTTCCGTTTAACCTCACGGTAGCTACTCAAAATAATGTAGCTATAACCAGTACAACCTCCCAACCGATATTGCAGCAATATCTCGTAGATAACGATGGAAAAATAAATTTTCCGGTACTAGGTGAGTTGAGGGTAGGTGGCTTGACCAAGAAAGAGGCGGAGCAACTGATTGTGGAGAAACTGAAACCTTATATCAAAGAAACGCCGATAGTCACTGTCCGTATGGTAAACTATAAAATCTCCGTATTGGGTGAGGTTGCCCGTCCGGGAACTTTTACTATCAGTAACGAGAAAGTGAATTTGTTGGAAGCGCTTGCTATGGCGGGTGACATGACGGTTTGGGGAGTTCGCGACAATGTAAAGCTGATTCGTGAAAGTGCTGATGGCAAACAGGAAATTATAACACTGGATTTGAACAGTGCGGAGACCATTCTTTCTCCCTATTATTGGTTGCAGCAGAACGATATCGTTTATGTGACTCCGAACAAGGCAAAAGCACGCAACTCGGATATTGGTAGCAGTACAAGCCTCTGGCTCTCCGCTACCTCTATTTAGTGTCATTGGCAAGTTTATTAGTAACAATTTTCAGATAATAGCATTGTATGATTGATGAAAGAAAAGATAAATTAGGGGAACAGTCTGAAGAACAGGTTAATATTCAGGAACTTCTTTTCCGTTATCTGATTCATTGGCCTTGGTTTGTAGTATCGATAATTATTTGTATTGCTTGTGCATGGGGATACCTACGTCTGACAACACCTATATATAATATTACTGCCACTGTCCTTATTAAGGACGAAAAGAAAGGTGGTGGTGCAAATATGTCTTCCGAATTAGAAAAGATGGGATTGGATGGTTTCGTCTCTTCATCTAACAATGTAGATAATGAAATCGAAGTACTTCGTTCAAAGTCTTTGGCCAGAGAGGTGGTAAACAATCTGGGACTGTTCGTGACTTATATGGATGAAGACGAATTTCCAAGCAAAGAGCTTTATCATACATCTCCTGTTTTAGTGAGTCTGACTCATCAGGAAGCGGATAAACTTCCGGGTAGAATGGAAATAAATATGATTCTTCAACCAACGGGTGCGTTGGGGGTACAAATTACAGTAGGCGAAAAAGAGTACCGGAAACAGTTTGATAAATTGCCTGCTGTATTTCCGACAGATGAGGGTACGGTTGCTTTTTTCGCAAATAACGATACCTTGTCAGCAGTTCGTCCGGAAAATATAACCAAAGAACGTCATATCACAGCTTTCATTAACAGGCCTTTTTCTGTGTCGAAAGGATATGTTAACTCTTTGTCAATAGCCCCCACTTCAAAGACTACTTCTGTAGTTGTTATTTCATTGGAAAATACAAATACCCGGCGTGGTAGAGATTATATCAATAAACTGCTTGAAATGTATAATATCAATGCCAATAATGACAAGAATGAGGTGGCTCAGAAAACTGCTGAATTTATTGACGAACGTATTGGTATTATTTCTAAAGAATTAGGCAGTACAGAACAGGATTTGGAGAACTTCAAACGTAGTGCGGGGATTACTGATTTGAGCAGTGAAGCACAGATACCTTGACAGGCAATGCAGAATATGAAAAGAAACGCGTGGAAAATCAGACTCAGATAAATCTGGTGATGGACTTGCAACGCTATATGAAAGGTAATGAATATGAAGTATTACCGAGTAATATCGGCTTACAGGATGCAGCATCAGCCGGTGCGATAGACCGTTATAATCAAATGCTGGTTGAAAGGAAACGTCTGTTGCGTACTTCGACGGAGAATAATCCGACCATAATCAATCTGGATACCAGTATTCGTGCAATGAGAACCAATGTGCAAGCTACCTTAGATGCTACATTGAAAGGATTGCAGATTACCAAAGAAGATCTGGCTCGTGAAGCAAGCCGTTATTCCCGCCGTATCAATGATGCGCCCACTCAGGAACGCCAATTTGTGAGCATTGCCCGCCAGCAAGAGATTAAATCGGGGTTGTATCTGATGTTGCTTCAAAAACGTGAGGAGAATGCCATCACTTTGGCGGCTACTGCCAATAACGCGAAGATTATTGATGAAGCGTTAGCAGATGACAATCCGATTTCTCCCAAGAAGACGATAGTTTATTTGGTTGCTTTAGTCTTAGGTGTGGGACTTCCGGTAGGAGTTATTTATCTGATAGGTTTGACAAAATTCAAGATTGAAGGTCGTGCTGACGTTGAGAAATTGACTTCACTTCCTGTTGTTGGTGATATTCCGTTAGCAGATGAAAAGACTGGTTCTATAGCGGTATTTGAGAATCAGAATAATCTGATGAGTGAGACTTTCCGGAATGTCCGTACTAATCTCCAGTTTATGCTTGAGAATGGTAAGAATGTAATTCTGGTAACTTCTACTATCAGTGGTGAAGGTAAGTCTTTCATATCTGCTAATTTAGCAATTAGTCTTTCTTTATTAGGGAAGAAAGTGGTGATAGTAGGACTGGATATTCGTAAACCGGGGTTGAATAAAGTCTTCAATATACCTAAAAAGGAACATGGTATTACTCAATATCTGACAAACACAACTGCGAATTTAATGGATTTTGTGCAGCCTTCTGATATAAACAAGAATCTGTTTATTCTTCCCGGTGGTACAGTTCCACCTAATCCGACAGAATTATTGGCTCGTGGAGGGTTAGAGAAAGCTATTGAAACATTAAAGGCGAATTTTGATTATGTGATATTGGATACAGCGCCGGTGGGTATGGTAACCGATACTTTACTTATAGGACGTGTCGCAGATTTATCCGTATATGTATGTCGTGCTGATTATACCCATAAGGCAGAGTTTACTTTGATTAATGAATTGGCTGAAAATAACAAATTGCCTAATCTCTGTATTGCTGTCAATGGTTTGGATCTGAACAGTAGGAAGTATGGTTATTACTATGGCTATGGAAAATATGGCAAGTATTATGGTTATGGAAAACGTTACGGTTATGGTTACGGATATGGAGAGAAGCATGGAGGTAAAAAATAATTAAATCAAACAAAATATGCGTGATTTTAAAAACATTAAGGTCGCCGTAGCCGGTACGGGCTATGTGGGGCTGAGCATAGCGACACTGCTATGTAAGCACTCAATACCTTTTTAGTTTTCCTCATCTTGTCTCTTTACCTTTGTTCCACAATTTTAAAAAAAGGAATATGGCAAGTAGTATGGATTTTAAGGATCTCTTTGAACGGTATCAAAGAGTTGGAGCTAAGAATGGTATTTCAATCGTGAATTATTGTAAGATAAACGGGCTTCGTCGTGTTAAATATATTGCGGATGTTTTACGAAAATTAATATCCGGCGAAACCGATTACATAGCACTTCTGCCAATGAATATTATCAAATAACTTAATTATTAATCAAAAATATAACTCAATATGGGTTACAATACCGTCAAAGGTATTATAGCTATACAGTGAGTGCTTACGAGTTTTCTACTCTTTTCCACACATTCAAGAGTAATAAATCAATTAATTGCTCTTGGAGTAGAAACTCGTCCATTTTGAATAATAATCGAAATGAAAACAGTTACAGTACTTGTTTCAACCTATAATGGTCAGAAATATCTAAGTAAACAGTTAGATAGTCTGATATCACAGGTAGGTGTTGATATGAAAATTATAGTGAGAGATGATGGGTCAAGTGATGGTACGCGTCAAATCTTAAGAAATTATGCACAAACATATTCTAATATTCAATTGCTTTTTGAAGATAATTGTGGAGCAGAAGAAAGTTTTAACAAGTTGTGCCAATATTCATTACAACAGGATTTAACAGATTATTATGCATTTTGCGATCAGGATGATGTTTGGGATAACGATAAATTGTCTATTGCAATACAATCTTTAGAAAAGTTTGATCACTTAGTACCTAATTTGTATTTTTCAAATTTAAGAATGGTTGACGATACTCTAAGTTATATTAGAGATTTTTATAATGAGAAAGAAGTGGATATTGATAATAAACTATCACTAGTTCAAATATTCACTTATGGGTGTACATGTGTTTTTAATCAGAGTGCACTTTCAATTATTGTAAGGTCAACAATAAAAGTTTTCATGATAATTGGATTTATATTATTTGTTCTTTTATGGGGAATGTTTTTACGATTAGTTCAGCTCATATACAATATCGTCAGCACAACTCAAATCTCAGTGGTCATAAAACTACAGGTTTAGGCTTATTGAGATCAAGATTATACCGACCTTTTAAGGGCAATTTAGGTCATGATTTTGAATTTTTAGCAATTCAACTTTTACAAGTATCTTTTGAAAATACTTTATCAGATAAATATAAAATTGCTAGAAATATCGCAAATTATAGAACGAATATTATTTCTCGTCTTTTCCTTTTCTTCTCTCCTTCATATTGTACAGGAAATTTTGTTAAAGATTTGTGTATTAGATACAGGATACTTTTTAATTGTTTGTAATTCTTGTAATGAAAGATAGTATATATTTATATAATGAAGAAGAGAATAAACTGTTGTCCAGAACAATATCTTTTATTCGCTTCCCACTATGTGTATTAGTTGTAATACTACATTCTGATTTATTAGCAAAACCAATTTATAGGTTAGGAATTTTAGATATCGAGCAAAATGCACCAATTTATACAAGTATATCCTGGTTTTTTTCTCGCTATTTAGCGTATTCGGCTGTTCCTATTTTTTTTATTATTAGTGGCTTTTTATTTTTCTACAATATTAAGGAATTTACATTGTCGGTATATAAGAATAAGCTTGTTACTAGAGTCAAATCGCTATTTATTCCTTATTTGTGTTGGTGTTTATTATACTTTCTTTTATATATATTAATAGGGCCTGACAATATTGTATTAAGAGACGAATCTAAACTCTTCGATAATGATTTTTCTTGGTTCTCATTTGTGTATGAAGTTTTTATTAAACCAATTGATGGCCCATTATGGTTTATTAGAAATTTAATAGTTATGGTTGTATCAACCCCATTATTTTATTATGGAATAAAGAGACTCAAAATTTTCTTGCCAGCTATTCTTTTCTGTCTAAATTATTACTTTCAAAGTCCTGTTATTGAGTCTTT
>ENA-OQCK01000400-OQCK01000400.1-human-gut-metagenome-genome-assembly--contig:-NODE-400-length-24359-cov-3.188800_pt1 | contig 24359 bp, 29 predicted proteins | sample MGYA00242498_ERZ504578 | MGnify/ENA primary metagenome ERZ504578 (study PRJEB26092, sample SAMD00036229) | human gut metagenome | host: Homo sapiens | study: EMG produced TPA metagenomics assembly of...
CTTTTTTTTCTTTTATAAAATAACAGTTTTTAAAAAAAGATTTACTTCAATTTTATCTCGCATTCAAGGCGGAACCAGCACGGAACCAACCTATCTGTTGTTCGTTGTATGTATGTTGCACTTCAAAACTTTCTTTTGTTCCGTCTTCGTGGTGAAGAACGACTGTCAGATTATGTCCCGGCATAAAGTCTACCAAACCAGTGACGGAAAGCATATCGTGTTCCTGAATTTTATCATAATCCGCCTTGTCAACAAAAGTAATGGCAAGCATTCCTTGCTTCTTCAGATTCGTTTCGTGAATACGGGCGAAACTCTTGGCTAGGATCACACGGACATTCAGAAAGCGCGGCTCCATTGCTGCGTGTTCACGACTGGAACCTTCTCCATAGTTTTCTTCAGCGACTACAATAGAAGAAATCCCTTCGGACTTATACATCTTTGCCGTTCCGGAGACTGTTCCATAAGTATTTGTAGAACGGTTCCAGACCTTGTTCGTTTCGCCATTGAAGACATTGACAGCTCCCATTAACATATTATCCGAGATATTTTCCAAATGACCACGGAAACGGAGCCATGGTCCCGCCATAGAAATATGGTCGGTTGTACATTTACCCTGGGCTTTTATCAACAGAGGCATATTAAGCAAATCAGTCCCGTCCCAAGCGGGAAAAGGTGTTAAAAGTTGCAGGCGCTGTGAGTCCGACTTCACCTTGATTTCCGTTTTAGCTCCACCCGGCGCGATATATCCGACATTACCCGGCGTAAATCCTCTCATCGGGAGTTCGTCTCCCACAGGTTCGGATAGTTTCACTTTCTCACCGTCATGATTGACTAATCTGTCCTTCAAAGGGTTGAAACAGAGGTCGCCGGCAATAGTCAGTGCCATTGTCAATTCAGGAGAAGCAACAAAGGCATAAGTATTCGGATTACCATCCGCACGCTTGGCAAAGTTACGGTTAAAGGAAGTCACGATTGAATTTTTCCGTGTCGGGTCATCGGTATGACGTTTCCACTGACCAATGCAAGGACCACAGGCATTTGCCATAATCGTTGCACCGATCTGTTCAAAAGTCTCAATCATTCCGTCTCTTTCGGCGGTAGCGCGAATCTGTTCTGAGCCCGGATTTACAATCAACGGAGAAGCAACACTCAGTTTTTTTTCCGCTACCTGTTTTGCCAAAGAAGCAGCACGACTCAAATCCTGATAAGAGGAGTTAGTACACGAACCAATCAGTCCGACTTCCATTTTACGAGGATAACCGTTCAACAATACTTTTCCGCAAACTCGGAAATAGGAGTAGCCGCATCCGGCGTGAAAGGTCCATTAATATAAGGTTCAAGTTCGGACAGGTCGATTTCAATGACACGGTCGTAATATTTTAAAGGTTCATCCGTCACAACTTCGTCGGCACGGAGATCAGCTTCCACAGACTCTGCCAAATCGACAATACGATCTCTTCCGGTAGCTCGTAAATAAGTCGCCATACGCCCGTCGAAAGGGAAAAGTGAAGTAGTAGCTCCTACTTCCGCTCCCATATTACAGATAGTAGCTTTTCCGGTAGCGGAAAGTGATTCGGTTCCCGGACCGAAATATTCAATGATTGCATTAGTACCTCCCTTTACGGTCAATATTCCTGCCAGCTTCAAAATAACATCTTTCGGAGATGTCCATCCGTTTAGTTTTCCGATCAGACGAACACCTATAATTTTCGGCATTTTCAATTCCCACTCCATACCTGTCATTACGTCTACGGCATCTGCACCGCCTACACCGATAGCCACCATACCCAAACCACCGGCATTAGGTGTATGTGAGTCTGTTCCTACCATCATGCCGCCAGGAAAAGCATAGTTCTCGAGTACTACCTGGTGAATGATACCCGCTCCCGGTTTCCAAAAACCAATGCCATAACGGAGGATACGTCGCGGAGGAAATCATACACTTCTTCGTTTGTTTTAGTCGCAGTAAGTATATCCTCTTTTGCGCCCTTATAGGCCTGTATCAAGTGGTCACAGTGTACGGTAGAAGCACAGCCACCTTTTCCTTGCCCGCATTCATAAATTGGAGCAAAGCCATTTGGGCAGTTGCATCCTGCATAGCCACGCGGTCAGGACGAAAGTTTACGTAGTCTTCTCCCCTCTTGTAGTCTTTCACATCGGCGCATCATAAAGATGCGCATACAGAATTTTCTCGGCTAACGTCAGGGGGCGTTTCAAGATCCCCCGCACATGCTCTACTTTCCCTTTATAGGCTCTGTAAAATGCTTCTAGCATAGTCATATCATATACCATATTACTTTTTGTTTTTTTAGTCTATCTATTAAAATAACGAACGGCGTTCGAGGATTGTTTAACAAAATGAAATATTTTTTCTATCCAAAAAGAAGATTCGTTACCTTTGCACTTATTATGAATAATAATTCGAAAAGCCCGGTCTCCGACCTTCAGTACCAGCAACTCCTGCTACGCATGGAGTATGAATACGAGAAAGAGGAATTCAAGCGACAAACCGAAACAATGGGTATTGCCCGTAAAGTGAAACGCGGTCTGTGCTGGTATCCCGTCTCTCCCGGTCGAAGCTACTACAATTCTCTGAATCAACTTGTAATAGATATTACACGGACCGAAATAAAGAGATAGAACACTCTTTCGAGTTTGGTCGCCCCGTCTGTTTTTTCCACCAGTCTTTCGATGGAAAAAGTGAAATATATGAATTTTATTGCTACCGTCAGTTACGCAGACGAAGAAAGAATAGTAGTGGTTTTACCTGGTGCAGGGGCAGTTATAGAGTTACAAGCGGACAGTTCATTAGGTATACAACTTTATTTTGATGAAACATCCTACCGGACAATGTTCGAAGCATTAGAAGATGCAATCCGCGCCAAAGGTAACCGCCTCTCAGAACTGCGTGATATCTTGCTGGGAACGCAAAATCCCGGATTCCGTGAATTATACCCTGTCCGTTTTCCATGGCTGAACAGTACACAGGAGACAGCCGTCAACAAAGTATTATGCACGCGTGATGTCGCCATTGTCCACGGCCCTCCGGGAACAGGAAAAACAACCACGCTCGTCGAAGCGATTTATGAAACGCTGCACCGGGAACCGCAAGTACTTGTCTGCGCTCAAAGCAACACTGCTGTAGACTGGATAAGTGAAAAACTGGTAGACCGTGGCGTACCAGTTCTCCGCATCGGCAACCCTACACGAGTAAATGATAAAATGTTATCATTTACTTACGAGCGCCGTTTCGAAAGTCATCCCGCCTATCCCGAGCTTTGGGGAATCCGAAAATCAATCCGTGAAACGGGCAGCCGGATGCGCAAAGGTAGTTATTCCGAACGGGAGGGTATGCGCAGCCGCATGAGCCGCCTCCGTGACCGTGCTACTGAACTGGAAATACAAATTAACACCGACCTTTTCGACAGTGCCCGTGTAATTGCTTCAACATTGGTCAGTAGTAACCACCGCCTACTCAACGGCCGACGTTTCCCTACCCTGTTTATAGATGAAGCTGCCCAAGCACTCGAAGCAGCCTGCTGGATTGCCATTCGCAAAGCTGACCGAGTGATTCTTGCCGGAGACCACTGTCAACTCCCTCCTACTATCAAATGTATCGAAGCCGCCCGTAGCGGACTGGATCACACACTAATGGAGAAAGTGGTACATAAGAAACCTTCTGCTGTCTCACTGCTCAAAATGCAATACCGAATGCACGAATCAATCATGCGTTTTCCATCCGAATGGTTTTACCACGGAGAATTGGAAGCTGCACCGGAAGTGCGTTACCGGAGCATTCTCGATTTCGACACGCCTATGAACTGGATAGATACCTCTGAAATGGATTTTCACGAGGAATTTGTAGGTGAGAGTTTCGGACGCATCAATAAACAGGAAGCCAACCTGCTTCTCCAGGAATTGGAGGCATATATCAACCGGATCGGAAAAGCAAGAATATTGGACGAAAAGATTGATTTCGGATTGATTTCGCCTTATAAAGCACAAGTACAATATCTAAGGAGTAAAATTAAAGTAAGCAGCTTTCTACGTCCTTTCCGTAGCCTTATCACGGTCAACACAGTAGACGGCTTTCAAGGACAAGAACGGGATGTTATCTTTATCAGCCTTGTTCGTGCAAACGAGGACGGACAAATAGGATTTCTGAACGACCTGAGGAGGATGAACGTGGCTATCACCCGTGCCCGTATGAAACTGGTCATTCTCGGAGATGCCGTCACACTTACCAAGCATCCTTTTTATAAGAGATTGATGTCATTCATAAAAAAAGAGGATTATGAGTAATCCTCTTTTTATCAAAGCCCCTTTTCTCACGAGAAAGAACTTTTTTAACACAAACAAAACAAACAATGTTTTCTGTCTTATATACCCTTTTTATCTTTCGCCACATCAGACTCAAGTCTTGGAATTAAAAAATTCGAGATATTCTATCAATCGGCTTTTTCTTACCAGCAAAGGACTGTTGGTCTAACAGACACTTATAAACAGATATTGGGATATAGGAAATATATATATTTTACGTTCTTATTCCGGTATTTCATTTTTATAGTAGTTCTTCATTATTACAACTTGTTTTATTTTGTTGCCACAAAGATAACAACAAACTTGCATTATTTCTCTATAAAGACGGGGATATTTTGAAAAAAGACGGAAAGAGTGTTTCTTCCCGTCTTTTTACGACATATATATTCAATCTGATTAGTTATTTTCAGGGCGAAGTTTGCGTTACTGTTACAGCAGTCTGCCACATCTCGCTTTCGCGCAATGCTTTCAGTTCCACTTCCAGTTTCTCACGATAATCCGGTTTAGAGTTGGAATCAATAGAAATCTGTGCTTCGTTACCAGTCTTAACACTGTGATACAACTTTTCAACTACCGGTTTGATAGCATCGTGGAAGGGCCCCATCCAGTCGAGGGCACCACGTTGAGCAGTAGTAGAGCAATTAGCGTACATCCAGTCCATACCGTTCTTTGCAAACAACGGCATCAAGGACTGAGTCAGTTCTTCCACTGTTTCGTTGAATGCTTCAGAAGGAGTGTGACCGTTTTCACGTAATACTTCGTATTGTGCCAACAGCAAACCTTGGATTGCACCCATTAGCGAACCACGTTCACCTGTCAAATCGGAAGTAGCTTCTCGTTGGAAAGTTGTTTCGAACAGATAACCAGAACCGATACCAATGCCCAAAGCGATTGTCTTTTCATAAGCTTTGCCCGTAGCATCCTGATAGATAGCGTAAGAAGAGTTCAGGCCACGACCTTCGAGAAACATAGTACGCAATGAAGTTCCTGATCCTTTAGGTGCGACCATGATTACATCGATATCAGCAGGAGGAACTACACCTGTACGATCGTTCCAAGTGATAGCAAAACCATGAGAGAAATAAAGAGCTTTTCCTGCAGTCAGATAAGGCTTGATAGTAGGCCATACAGACATTACTGCTGCGTCAGACAACAGACACATTACGATAGTACCTTTCTCGCAAGCTTCTTCAATGCCGAACAAAGTCTCTCCCGGAACCCAGCCGTCTGCTACTGCTTTATCATATGTTTTTCCCGGACGTTGACCAACGATAACATTGAAACCGTTATCACGCAGGTTCAATGCCTGACCGGGACCTTGTACACCATAACCGATTACAGCGATTGTTTCATCTTTCAATACTTCACGAGCCTTTTCCAAAGGAAATTCGTCACGGATTACTACATTTTCAATAGTACCGCCAAAATTCAACTGTGCCATTTTCTTTTTGTTTTTAGTTTTTGATGACTTACGCCATCTGTTATTAATTGATTTTATATTCTCACATTTATTCAAATATCACTTTCGAACGACAAACGACTTCACTACCGTTTTTCTTCACTTCTACATGAAACTCGTTTGAATTAGCCTCGTCGCAGAAAAAAGAGAGTTCATCACCGAAATAACTTTCGGCTACGTATGCCATTTCAAAGCGGCGGATTCGTTTCGTCTTGTACAAGTCAATCGGAAACAAATCGAGGATATGCTCGATATAGCGGATACTATTTACATGACCGTTAATGTCAATGTCACTGTACTTTGCCGTCAGGGTAGCTACCGGTCGGTCGCTCGTCACTTTGATGCGCGAAGGTTTTTCAATAGGGCAAGGTTCGTCACATACGTAGTCTACGATACTTCCTCCGTGTAAGGTCAGCAAATCTGCCGGTTTGCGGGTATTGAGACTAATCATTGCCCATACGGAACGTGCGTATCCGATCTTTTTCCCATCTTTATCAATAATAGCGAAATTACGGTCAGTAAACAGACGATAGACATTTTCCACCCATGTCTGAACCGAGAAGTTCTCGTATTGATAAGGCATTTCGTCTAATTCTACAGCCAGGCGCGAGAGCACCCATGTGTAGTTATCTTCGTTCAGTGTCGCAATACCAAAGCCACGGTCACTTGCATGAAAACCTGCACAATTCAGTAGATGATTTCCCAACACCCCCATAGTCAGGCGACCGTTAAAGTCTACATGGAAAGGTTCCGCCACAAACTGATAAGTTCCTATTTTATTTTCTTCACTCATTATTCCTGCAGTTTTTACTTTCGTTATATTTTGCCTCCCGTCCGTCGAGGAACTCATTCACCCGTTCAAAACAACTGGTGGTAATCGCCACACGCCCCGAACGAACAAACTGCAAAACACAATTCAATACCCGGAGTTCACCGTAAAGCGAGGTTATATCTTCACTCATCCCGTTCTTCTCAACAATGGAAAACACCGGGTTTACTTCCACTATACGAGCATTGTATCGACGGATTAACTTGGACGCTTCCGGATTCTCCTGAAAAGCAGGAGTAGACACCTTATATAATGCGATTTCATGGAAATATATTTCATCTTCCGTGAAGTAATGCGCCTGAATCACGTCGATTTTCTTCTCTATCTGTTTCACTACCTTCTCAATAGTGTCCTTATCTGTCCAAGCTGTGATTGTATATTTATGCACACCTTTGATAGATGAAGCAGAAACATTCAAACTTTCGATATTGATCTGCCGACGGGTAAATACAGCCGTCACCTGATTCAGCAATCCGGCAATATTCTCAGAATGAACAATGATTGTATATAATGTTTTATCACTCATAACTTAAATTTTAAATACGAACTCTCAACTTCCCCTAACATTCCAACAACATTTGATTCACCGAACCGCCCGGAGGAGTCATCGGCAATACGTTGCCTTCTTCTATTACGCAGGCTTCAAGCAGGAACGGTCCGTCCGTTGCCAGCATTTCATCGATAGCCACTTTCAATTCTTCACGGGAATAGACACGTTTGGAAGGAATGTCATATGCGGAAGCTATTTTCATGTAGTCCGGATTCAACATCGGAGTAAATGAATAACGGCGGTTGAAGAACATAGCCTGCCACTGGCGCACGTTTCCGAGGAAGTTATTATTCAGGCAGATGATTTTCACCGGAGCTTTCTGTTCCATGATAGTTCCGAGTTCCTGGATATTCATTTGAAGTCCGCCGTCTCCCATAAACACGCAGACGGTACGCTCCGGTGCACCGAAAGTGGCTCCGATAGCTGCGGGAAGTCCGAACCCCATTGTTCCAAGCCCTCCGGAAGTAATAATACTGCGTTCTTTCGAATATTTAAAGTAACGAGCAGATATCATCTGGTTCTGACCGACATCCGTCACCAATACTGCTTCATGGTGGGTTGCCTCACTTACGGCACGTGCTACTTCGCCCATGGTCAGTGAATCCGTAGCCGGATAAAGTTCGGGACGAATTACTTTTTCTTCCTCCACCTTCTCATATTCTTTAAAACTATCGTTCCATTCGGTATGCTTGTTCTCTTTTAGTAATCCGGTTACGGCAGCTAATGTATTTTTGCAATCTCCCAGAACAGCGATATCTACTTCACGTTTTTATTTACTTCCGCAGGATCTATATCAAAATGGATTACTTTTGCCTGTTTGGCATAAGTAGCCAGATTACCTGTCACGCGATCATCAAAACGCATACCGACAGCAATCAGGACATCACATTTGTTGGTATTGATGTTCGGACCTAAATTACCATGCATTCCCAGCATACCTTTATTCAAAGGATGATCGGTAGGCAAAGCGGAAAGTCCGAGCAATGTACATCCGGCAGGCATATCAGCTTTTTCAATAAAGGCTCTCAGTTCACTTTGTGCATTTCCGAGTTCTACCCCCTGTCCTACCAATACAAGCGGACGTTCGGCATTATTTATCAGTTCGGCGGCTTCCTTCACAGAATCTTCATCGGTATCAGGCACCGGAACATAACTACGTATAAAATCCAGCTTCGCCGGCTCGTATTTTGTCTTTGCATTCTGTGCATCTTTGGCGAAGTCCAATACTACCGGACCGGGACGACCGCTACGGGCAATATAGAATGCACGTGCCACCGCCCAAGCTACATCTTCTGCACGGCGAATCTGATAACTCCATTTAGCGATAGGCTGGGTGATACCTACCAAGTCGACTTCCTGAAAAGCGTCTGTTCCGAGAAAACCCGTCCCTACCTGTCCGGCAATAACTACGATAGGTGTACTGTCTATCATTGCATCGGCAATACCGGTGATTGTATTCGTTGCTCCGGGACCGCTTGTCACCAGACAAACACCTACCTCACCCGATACGCGGGCAAAACCTTGCGCTGCATGAGCAGCTCCCTGTTCGTGGCGAACCAAGATATGGTTCAATGTATTTTGATGATCGTACAAAGCATCGAATACCGGCATGATAGAACCTCCGGGATAACCGAAGATAGTAGTCACTCCCTGATGTTCCAAGGAACGCATCAATGCTTCCGCACCTGTTATTAAGTCTTTACTCATTCTTTATTTATATTGAAGATGAATATCAGTCGATGATTCTCACTGCTCCCTTATCGGCGGAACTTACCATGCTGGCGTATGCTTTCAGACTCTTTGGCACGTAACGGTCGCGAGTGACGGGAGTCATCGGGCGTGCAACCAGTTCTTCATCTGTTAGTCGCACGTTAATCGTCCGGGCGGGAATGTCAATTTCGATAATATCTCCGTCTACAATTTTTCCGATATTACCTCCGGCAGCCGCTTCGGGAGATATATGTCCGATACTCAATCCGGAAGTTCCACCACTGAAACGTCCATCGGTAATCAAAGCACATTCTTTGCCGAGGTGACGAGATTTTATATAAGAGGTAGGATACAACATTTCCTGCATACCGGGGCCACCCTTCGGACCTTCGTGCGTAATGACGACAACATCGCCACTGACGACTCGGCCCCAAGGATACCTTCACAGGCTGCTTCTTGCGAATCAAAGACTTTGGCAGGTCCGGTGAATTTCCAGATACTTTCGTCCACACCTGCTGTTTTTACTACGCAACCATCTTGTGCTATGTTTCCTTTCAATACCGCCAGTCCGCCATCTTTGCTATAAGCGTGTTCGAAATCACGGATACACCCATTAGTGCGGTCTGTATCCAACTCTTTATAGTACATACCTTGCGAACCGAGTACAAGATTAAATTTATTTGCAGCTGCACTCGAATATTTCCTGATTGCTTTTTCGCTCACATTCGGGCTGGTGATTGAATATTCGTCGATAGCTTCCCCCAGCGTCATTCCATCTACCGGCGAACGGAAGTATCCACCAACCGGCTTTCGCCAGTTCATCCATAATAGCGATGATACCACCGGCACGGTTTACATCCTGAATATGATATTTCTGTGTATTCGGAGCTACTTTGCAGAGACAGGGAGTTTTGCGTGAAAGCATATCTATATCATCCATTTTAAAATCAACTTCCGCTTCGTGAGCTACCGCCAACAGGTGAAGAACTGTATTGGTGGAACCTCCCATTGCTATATCCAATGTCATAGCGTTCAGGAATGCCTGCCGGGTGGCAATGCTACGGGGAAGTATACTCTCGTCTCCTTCTTCATAGTATTTCATAGCGTTTTCTACAATCAGTTTGGCTGCATCTTTGAAAAGCTGTGTACGGTTTTCGTGAGTAGCTACAATAGTTCCGTTGCCCGGCAACGCCAAACCGATTGCTTCATTGAGACAGTTCATAGAGTTAGCAGTAAACATGCCGGAACAACATCCGCAAGTAGGACAAGCATTTTGTTCGATATTCGCTACTTCCTGATCGCTTACGCTTTCATCGGCCGATTAATCATCGCATCAATCAGATCGAGGTGCTGACCGTTCCATTCGCCAGCTTCCATTGGCCCGCCTGATACGAACACGGTAGGAATATTCAGACGCATAGCCGCCATTAACATACCCGGAGTGATTTTATCACAGTTGCTGATACATACCATTGCATCCGCCTTATGTGCATTGACCATATATTCCACGCTGTCTGCAATGATGTCACGTGAAGGAAGTGAATAAAGCATTCCGTCATGCCCCATAGCAATACCATCATCGATAGCTATTGTATTAAACTCCGCAGCGAAGCATCCCAGCTTTTCAATTTCCGCCTTCACCTGCTGACCGATTTCATGTAGATGTACATGCCCCGGAACAAACTGTGTGAATGAATTTACGATCGCTATAATGGGTTTTCCCATCTGACTCTTCTTCATACCGTTGGCTGCCCACAATGCACGGGCTCCCGCCATCCGACGGCCTTGCGTACTAAACGAACTGCGTAATTGCTTTTTCATTTCAATCTATCTTTTAATTAAAGAGCCTCTCTCACATCAGTGAGAAAGGCTCTAAATTCTATCTTTTATGGTACGAACACATACAACACAAAACCTTTCTCACGCTCTTGATGGGACCACCACGACGCGAATAATATGCAAAACTGCTAGGTTAATAGATGTATGTAACATATTCATATCTTCTTTTCTTTATTTTCGTGATGCAAAGGTAAGGGCTTTTTTATTATCTCCAAACAAATCGAAGAAAAAAATCACTCAAAAACTAAAAATTGTAAGATAAGAGCGGCATTATTTCTCTATTTTATCACTTAACAGTTGAATTTGCAACTATTATCCAACCGTACACTTCTTCCCGTCTTTCTGACAAAAGCACTTAATAATCTGAAATTTACCTTCCCCATACCGGAGAGCAAGCAAATAATTCGTATCTTTGCCCACCTATCTTTTAGGAATTTATTAATTTAGAAATAAAAATATCAAATGGAAACAGCAGAAAACAAGTACATTACCGTTGCATACAAACTATATACAATGGAAGATGGAGAAAAAGAATTGTTCGAAGAAGCAAAAGCTGAACATCCTTTTCAATTCATTTCAGGCTTAGGTACAACTCTCGAAGACTTCGAAAACCAGATAACTTCTCTTGCCAAAGGTGATAAATTCGATTTTACCATTCCGGCAGATAAAGCATACGGACAATATGACGAACAACACGTTATCGACCTTCCGAAACATATCTTCGAAATTGACGGTAAATTCGATAGCGAACACATCAAAGAAGGTAACATCGTACCTTTGCAGACTGGCGATGGCCAGCGTGTGAACGCCAGCGTAGTGGAAATCAAACCGGACGTTGTAGTAGTTGACCTCAATCACCCGTTGGCCGGTGCCGACCTGATTTTTGAAGGTGAAATCATCGAAAGCCGTCCTGCTACTAACGAAGAAATTCAGGAACTGATTAAATTGATGAGTGGCGAAGGCTGCGGTTGCGGATGCGACAGTTGCGGTGGCGGCTGTGGTGACAATGAATGTGGCGACGACTGTGGCTGCGAAGGCGGCCACTGCCATAAGTAAGAATTCACCGCCATTACCCAATGGTAAATAAATAAGAAATGGAGAATGAACTCATACAGTTTCATTCTCCATTTTTCTTTTCTAATGATCTAATTTTCCATTCAACATCCCTTATGCGTCATGATATCCAACACCATTTTATCCGTCTCATTCATGGCTTGCGAACCGATTCTTGTTAGATTACGGATACTCTGATCTACATCTTCGTCGATAATTCCTTCAACGGAAGTCACGCAACGGTCTTCCATTGCCATAATTGCTGATAATACGGCTGTTGAAACTCCTGTGGTTACTTTCAGAGCGCAGCTTGGCTTCGCCCCGTCACAAATCATTCCTGTCAGATTGGCAATCATATTTTGGACAGCGAAAGCTACTTGGTTGTAGTTTCCTCCCATCAGCCACGTAATCCCGCAACTGGAGCCGGTGGCAGCTACCACACAACCGCACAGGCAGAAAGACGTCCCAAACTTTGTTTGATATAAATTACGGTGAGGTGACTTAACATTAAAGCACGAATAAGTTCTTCTTCTGTCTTACCATTCTCCTCGGCAAAGACAACAACGGGAAGTGTGGCGGATATTCCCTGATTGCCACTGCCTGAGTTACTCATTACAGGGATCATTGCACCTGCCATACGTGCATCACAAGCAGCCGAAGTATAAGAAAGAATATGGGAGAAAACACTGTCACCCATGACTTTATGTTCATAAGTTCCACGCAGCATCTTTCCGAGGGAGTGTCCGTAGTTGCCTTTAAAAGCTTGTTCGGCTGCCGCTTTATTGAGGCGGGCTGTATCGAGGATAAAGCGTATTTCATCCAGAGGAGCTGTCAGGGCAAAATCATAAACTTTGCGAAGATTCAGTTCGGGAGAGGTTTCTTCTTCCTCCTCGGCGGTAGCCTGCTGCTTGTCGAGCAGTACATTTTCGTTCATCGCTATATATATAAAGGTAGTATGTCCGCCGGAAATCACGGCTTTCGCAGTTTTGTCACCGGACTTACAAATTACTTCGATATACAGTTTTTCCGTAATATCTTCCTTTAAAGAAATACGAATTCTTTTTTCTGCAATAAATTGTTTACCCTGTTCCACCGCTTCCGGAGTACAGTCTCTCAACACCTCCAGTTGATAAGCTGACCGACCGATCAATGCACCCAAAGCAACGGCAATAGGAAGTCCCACCATGCCTGTGCCGGGAATACCTACTCCCATTGCATTTTTTAAGATATTGGCACTCAATAACACTTCAATTTTTTCGGGCTTCACGCCCAATGTCTCTGCTGCTTTGGCTACACAAAGTGCCACAGCAATAGGTTCCGTACACCCAATAGCCGGAATTACTTCTTTTTTTATCAGCTCTATAATTTGCTGTCTTTCAGATTCAATCATGCACTTCTTTAGTTTTGTTCCTACAAAAATAGGAAATTCTTTTTTATCATACATTCAATAATGAACAAATAAATTTCCATATTGTTATTACTCCTCGTGAGAACCAAACTTAACTGAAAGAATAAGTAGAAAAATGAAAGCAAAACACGTGATTATCTATTTGCTGCTGGTTATTGTTACATCTTCTTGCATTCGCGACGAAGCTCCCAATGCAGAGGCAGACATTCTAAGTTGCCGGCTACCGGGAATAACAATGACGACTAGTCCTATCATCAATAATAATTCCGTAACCCTCTTTGTCACTCCGGGAACGAATATCTCCGCCCTTGCACCGGAATTTACACTTACTTCGGGAGCTACGATCACACCCGCCAGTGGTACAGAACGCAATTTCAATTCGCCGCAGGAATATCAAGTGACAGCCGCTGACGGAATTTGGAAAAAGACTTATGCCATATCAGTCATTGATACGGAACTTGCTACAATTTACAATTTCGAAGATACCATCAGCGGAAAGAAATACTACATATTTGTGGAAAGGGAAAATGATAAAGTCATCATGGAATGGGCCAGCGGCAACGCCGGTTACGCCATGACCGGAGTAGCTAAAACAGCCGACGACTACCCTACTTTCCAAATAGCAAACGGGAAAAATGGAAAATGCCTTTCGCTCGTGACACGCAGTACCGGATTTTTTGGCGGATTGGTCGGAATGCCTATTGCCGCCGGCAACTTGTTTATCGGTTCATTCGACGTGAACAATGCCATGAGCAATCCCCTGCAAGCAACGAAGTTCGGCCTTCCTTTCCGGCACGTGCCGACTTATCTGGCAGGTTACTATAAATACAAGGCGGGAGACCAGTTCACCGAAGGCGGCAAACCTGTCGAAGGGAAACGTGATATATGCGATATATATGCTATCATGTACGAAACGAGCGTATCCGTCCCCACTCTCGATGGGACGAATGCATTCACCAGTCCTAACCTGGTTTCTATGGCACGTATCAAAGACGCCAAGGAAACAGACGAATGGACTTACTTTAAACTCCCGTTCACAACCTTCCGGGAAAATTCATCGACAAGGAAAAATTGACAATGGGAAAATATAATATATCTATCGTATTTACATCCAGTCTGGAAGGAGACCACTTCAACGGAGCTATCGGAAGCACCTTATTAATTGATGAAGCTGAATTGATTTACCGCTCGGACTTGGACCATTAAACCATAACGACTTTATACCGACAATGAAGATGAAAATTTATCCATACCTATTTAGTTTGCTTGCCTGTATCGGAATAACGCTACCCGGCTATTCACAGGTCGATAGAAACAAGACCCTTATCCGTTCCGCCCTTCACGGACTGGAATACGAAATAAAAGCGGGATTCAGTATTGGCGGCACAGCTCCGTTCCCTCTTCCGGTGGAGATTCGCTCTATCAATGGTTACAATCCGACACTTGCTATCAGTATCGGAGGAGAAGTAACAAAATGGTTTGCCGTTCAGAACAAGTTAGGTGTTATTGTAGGACTACGGCTCGAAAATAAGGCAATGACTACCAACGCCACCGTAAAGAACTACGGTATGGAAATTCTGGGACAAGGAGGCGAAAGAATCAGCGGCGTATGGACAGGAGGCGTAAAAACAAAAGTACACACTGCCGGACTCACCATTCCTCTAATGGCTACTTATAAACTGAACAATCGCTGGAATATAAAAGCCGGTCCTTATTTCTCATACATCCTTTCAAGAGAATTTTCGGGACATGTATACGACGGTTATTTACGTGAAGACAACCCGACGGGACCTAAAGTAGAGTTTACCGACAACAAGGTTGCCACTTACGACTTTTCGAACGATTTGAGACATTTCCAATGGGGATTACAGGCAGGTGCCGGATGGAGAGCCTTCAAACACCTTAATATATATGCTGATCTCACCTGGGGACTGAATAATATCTTTAAAAATGATTTTCATACCATCACTTTTGCAATGTATCCGATTTACCTCAATATCGGATTCGGATATGCGTTTTAATAAACAAGTAACAGTTATTGCTGAATTACATTCCCAAAAGAATATATCAGAAGAAGAATGCCTGAAGTTACTACTGGATTTCCGACGAAAGCACCTATGCATCAACCGGACTAACTATTGCAGTATCACCGGAGTAAACAAAACACATGCCATACTCCAATTGAACTCTTTCATCGAAAAAGGAATGATCCATAGACATGGAAGCGGAAAAGCAGTAGTATATATTCAGAGATAAAATTAGTCGTTACCGGATTCTTCCACCTGCTTCACTCCGGAATAAGTAACCTTTACGGTCTGTTGCAATGTAGCTACTTTTACATTGATATTCATAGTGAGAGCTCCACTTTCCACTGTTCCTTCTACTGTGGTGGCACAAGTGCCGAGAGCGGCAGCATCTCCCGAAAAAGTCAAATTCTGTTGACCTGTGAAAGTCGAGGCGTCAGTCTCTTTTTTCACCGTACATTTGTCTATTACAATATCGCCGAACTTCATGATCGTTCCGTTGAGAAACAATTCAAATTCTTTCAGTTCCATTTTTACTTCCGTATCGCTGACCTGGGAAATGGTGATAAACTTGGCTATCCCATTGCCAATCACTGTTTCCTGATCGGAATTATCCGGCTTCATTGATATATCCAGATTACCCCAATAAGTGCCCACTACATCAGGAGCTGTAACAACTGCTTCTTCTTCAGGAGGATTATTACCACTTATATCATTATCATCATCACTGCTACAAGCTGTAAAGAGAGCGACTGAACAGATTAATGCCCATAAATACAATAGATTCTTTTTCATACATTGTTGGTTTAGTTATTAAATAATCGTCAATTATAAACTAAAAAGGAGAAAAAAGGTTCAATTTGGTTCGTTTTTTGAAGATATTTTGAGATCGCAACATTCTTACCGAAAACTTTGTTATATTTGCATAGAGTAATTTTAAAAAAGCCACAACTATGTTTAATTCATTTGGCAATATCTTTCGACTCACAAGTTTCGGTGAGTCTCATGGCAAAGGAGTTGGTGGAGTAATTGACGGATTTCCCTCCGGAATTACTATCGACGAAGAATTTGTACAACAAGAGTTGAATCGCCGCCGTCCGGGACAATCTATCCTGACCACCCCACGTAAGGAGCTGATAAAGTCGAGTTCCTTTCCGGCATTTTTGAAGGAAAATCAACCGGATGTCCCATCGGTTTCATCGTATGGAATGAAAATCAACATTCCAACGACTATAATAATCTGAAAAACGTATACCGCCCTTCACACGCCGATTACACTTACACCGTAAAATACGGAATACGCGATCATCGCGGCGGCGGGCGATCATCGGCACGCGAAACGATTTCGCGTGTGGTGGCCGGTGCGCTGGCTAAACTGGCACTTCGTCAATTAGGAGTCAGCATTACCGCTTATACCTCACAAGTAGGCGCTATCAAGTTGGAAGGCAGTTATTCAGATTACAACCTCGACCTGATAGAAACTAACGACGTGCGTTGCCCTGACCCTGACAAAGCAAAGGAAATGGCAGACCTTATATACAAAGTAAAAGGCGAAGGTGATACAATCGGCGGTACGCTGACCTGCGTTATCAAAGGATGTCCTATCGGACTGGGGCAACCCGTTTTCGGTAAGTTGCACGCTGCACTGGGCAATGCTATGTTAAGTATCAATGCCGCCAAAGCATTCGAATATGGCGAAGGATTCAAAGGACTGAAAATGAAAGGTTCCGAACAGAACGATGTTTTCTACAATAACAACGGACGGATTGAAACACATACCAACACTCCGGAGGTATTCAAGGAGGACTCAGCAACGGACAGGATATCTACTTCCGTGTTGTATTCAAACCGATAGCCACTCTGCTAATGGAACAGGAAACGGTCAATATCGATGGAATCGACACAACACTGAAAGCCCGTGGACGCCATGACGCCTGCGTACTGCCCCGTGCCGTGCCTATCGTCGAAGCAATGGCCGCTATGACTATACTTGATTATTATTTGCTGGACAAAGCCACCCAGCTTTAATTATTATCTTTATATGAACGAAATTCAGAAATACATCGCAGCAAACGAACCTCAAATAATGGAGGACTTGTTCAGCCTCATCCGTATTCCCAGTATCAGCGCCCTGCCCGAACATCATGACGATATGCTGGCATGTGCCGAACGCTGGGCACAGTTATTACTCGAAGCGGGAGTGGATGAAGCATTGGTAATGCCCTCCCAAGGCAATCCGATTGTCTTTGCACAGAAGATTGTGGACCCAGACGCAAAAACCGTATTAGTTTACGCACACTATGACGTGATGCCTGCCGAACCACTCGAATTATGGAAAAGCCAACCATTCGAACCGGAAATACGGGACGGATATATCTGGGCACGCGGAGCAGATGATGACAAAGGACAGTCTTTCATCCAGGTGAAGGCTTTCGAATATCTCCTTAAAAACGGGTTATTGAGGAATAACGTGAAGTTTATCTTCGAAGGAGAAGAAGAAATCGGTTCTCCCAGCCTAGAGGCATTCTGTGAAGAACATAAAGAGTTGCTGAAAGCGGACGTTATCCTTGTTTCGGATACCAGTATGTTGGGTGCCGACCTTCCGTCATTAACCACCGGCCTGCGCGGACTGGCTTATTGGGAAATCGAAGTAACAGGACCGAACCGCGACCTGCATTCCGGACACTTCGGAGGTGCGGTAGCCAATCCTATCAATGTGCTTTGCCGGATAATCAGTAAGGTGACGGATACAGACGGAAGAATCACTGTCCCCGGATTTTACGATGACGTGGAAGAAGTACCGCAAGCTGAACGTGAAATGATAGCCCATATTCCTTTCGATGAAAAGAAGTATAAGGAAGCAATCGGCGTAAAAGAACTTTTCGGAGAGAAAGGATACAGTACACTGGAACGCAATAGCTGCCGTCCGTCTTTTGATGTATGCGGCATTTGGGGCGGGTATACGGGAGAAGGTTCAAAGACCGTGCTCCCTTCAAAGGCTTATGCCAAAGTATCTTGCCGACTGGTTCCGCATCAGGATCATCATAAGATTTCGCAAATGTTCACTGATTACATTCTCAGTATTGCTCCAGAAACAGTTCAAGTGAAAGTAACACCGATGCACGGCGGACAAGGTTATGTCTGCCCGATTTCACTTGCAGCCTATCAGGCAGCCGAAAAAGGTTTTGAAATAGCTTTCGGGAAAAAGCCGTTGGCAGTACGCCGTGGCGGCAGCATTCCTATCATTTCTACTTTTGAACAGGTACTGGGAGTGAAAACCGTACTCATGGGATTCGGTCTGGAATCAGACGCTATCCATTCGCCGAATGAGAACTTCTCACTGGATATTTTCAGGAAAGGCATTGAAGCTGTGGCCGAATTTCATCAGGAATATGCCGGACGGTAAAGTGGACACAAGAACCATTATTATAAACGGTATAAACAAAACGGCGGGCAGGCTTACAATCAAGCATCTGTCCACCGTTTTATTTTATAGATAACAAGAAACTACTACATGAGCGGAGTCTCAAAAAGGAACGTAAATGACTCACTATCTTTCAAATCCTTCACCGCATCTCCTGCATAAATCTCTCCCTTCGTCAAAGACAATTTCTTTATACCGGCTTTCGGGCTAAAGTCTATCTTTTTCAAATCAAGCCAAAACAAATTCGGCGTCAATGTGGATTCAAAATAATAGACCTTATTCTTCTGGTCGGAGACGGAACGCCAACGGGTAGAAGAAATATGAGGTTTCTCCGGAGTATTAATGCCAAATGGAACTGAAACATTACGCATCACACTCAGCACACTGGGAACAGCAATTTTTGCATCGGCAGTCTGCGGAATGGCATGAATGTAGAAAGAGGCACGGACAAAACGGTCGCTCGAACGGTTCGTTCCCGGCAACATCTGCAATCCGCCGACTTCTTTCCAGTATCGTTGATAGCTAACTGGTATTCATACCGAGGAGAATTTGTCATTACCTGATATTCTTTCCCTTCGTGAATGCTTAACTTTCCATCCAGATATTCCAGCACAGCCGTATTGCCTGTTTCGTCGGTGATGGCCATGTGCAAAGTAGATTCCGGTCCTCCATTCGGCATACGGGGAGCGTCAATCCGGAAAGTCTCCTTTTTCAGTTCATCAACGGCCTCACGTACAGTGGCAAAGTTATCAAGCACGTATTGCGTCCAAATACTGATTCCCATTGCCGGACGGATATCACCGGGAAGCGAATAAATAGATTCGGGCAAGAAAAGTAGACTAGCCACCAAGCCCTTTTCATTCATACCGTCGCAAGTTCCTATATCATAACCGGTTGCAATCACACTTCCATACTTGGAAGTCCAGTTCACCGTTTTTTCCTTATTATGCCCAACACGCTGAATGCCACGCGGGAAAACATAGATATTCGACATAATGTCTTCTTTCCAGTCCATTGTACGCCCCGTTATCACCAACTGTTCCGGGCCGAGGTAAACGGCACGTGTACACGCCTCTACCGGCTGTATACTCATCAAAGAGAGAGCAGCCAACATCAATATAACCCCTGTCTGTTTCTTTTTCATATTCTTTTCAAATTAAATAATTGATACTCTTATCTATAATAACAAATATATAACGATTATTGCCGAAAATAAAGATGATTTTAATGAAAATAAGGGATTTGTCCAAAGAAGACTCCCAAAGAGATATTAAATAAATTTAAGACTAATGATTGCAGTTATTCTCATCTTCTATCGTCAAAAAGATAAACATAGAACTATCATGGAAAGAAAACAAACTAAGCGGATTATAATATTCCTTCTTCTATTGCTGGGTATTATATTACCCAATATGGCACAGAAACAAAAGATATGGAAAGCATTTTGCGATAAATGCCGGAGAGAAAAAACCATTGTCGGTGCGCTTCCTTCGCAGTTAGAGAAAGCTCTACGCTGGTCGCCCGGCATTAGTAATGAGCAAAAGAAGTGATACGTTACATATTATGGAATATGGTTTACGTAGAAGGAGGGACAGCCAATCTCGGAGAAAACAACGATTATCCTGTGAATGTGGGCTCTTTTTCATCAACCGCTATGAGGTAAGTCAGGATGAATGGTACGTCATTATGGGGGAGAATCCTTCCAACCAACACAGACGTAACTATCCCGTAGATCAAGTTAACTGGTATGACACTCAACGATTCACCCGAAAACTCTCTCAGTTATCCGGCCTCCCCCTTCCGTCTGCCGTTCGAAGCCAGAAATGGGAATGAATGCCCGCACGTGGAGGCTTGAATACCCAAAACTACATTTATGCCGGTAGCGATGACCCGACACAAGTCGCTTGGTTTAAAGAAAAATACTCCAATGAAAACACATATGTATCCAACGATATAGGAACCAAAAAACCCAACGAACTCGGACTTTATGATATGAGCGGAAACATCTACGAATGGTGCATGGACTGGTATGATAAAAAGTTCCTTTCACCGGAAATATTGATCCTGACCTGAAGGGGATTGATCTACATAAAGTGCTACGCGGAGGAAGTATTATACTATCGCCAAATACTGCAAAATCACCAACCGTTATGGAGTCAATCCACTGCGTTGGGACATTGACTACGGATTACGGCTAGTAATATCCTTTCAGGATAACACGGAGGAAAAGAGAGTAGCCCAATAAAAATATTCTACACTAATCATACACATAAAAATCCCGTATACGTTGTTTTGAATACTCAAACTATCACATATACGGGATTTAAAAGAACAAGCCTTTACCTTGTTTAAACTAATCGTTCATTATAAACAAGCTTAATCGTCAGTAGAACTTTCATGTTCTCATAAACCTCAATCCATGAGTTCCATTCGGCAGGTGCGTCATTGGTCGCAGCAGTTTTCAGTGTACGATATTTATAGGAAAGATAAAAACGGGTGACTCCGTCTACGGTGATGTATCTGTTTGCCTGCTGGACAGACAATGCTTCATCATCATCAGTTGTACCGGGTAATTGTACTACCTCTATCAATTCTGATTTATAAGGTTTTAGTATAAGAGTATTATATTTGGTACCATCGATATAAGTCAGTTCCTCCTCACCGATTTCCATGATAAGGCTCGACTTGTTTATTAATTCCTCTTCTGCTTTATTGGCACTGTTTTCAATGCCGGCATTCAATCTCACACCCCGTTTCGACAAGGATATAGAATCTTATTCGCTGATATCTGTGTAGGCTTTGTATCATCTTCCCGCAGCTGAGTACCCCTCATAAATAATGTCAAAGGACTTTTCTGACTGGTAAAATCATTCTCAATATACACCTTATACAACACCCGCGACTTATCTTTATTCACTTCATAAGGAGTGCAACTGGCAATCCGTAAAGGAATCAGATAAGTGGAATCGGGAGACAATCCCTCGGTCCTAACTTCAATAGGCAACTTTACATAGGGGTCCTGATCGCCAACTTTCATCACCGCAGTATAACTTTTAATCGTATATCTGGAAGGATCCAGTTCTTTCGCGTACTTATCCTCATCCAAGTCAAAGTTATCATGATTATACTTATCAATCAAGTCAGGATCTTTTTCCAACGTTACGGTCACGTCCTGGTCAATAGCCCGTGTACCACCTGCGTAAATGGTTATATATCCAACGGAAACCGGAGTATTCAGCGAATGAGTGACCGGAAACGTCAAGTCCGTTTCACTCAACACATACACCACCTTCTTGTATAGCTCACCTTCAAATATTGAATTTTCATTGCACGCTGTCAATCCCATTAACACGGCACAATACATCATATATTTTGTTATTGATTTCATTCTCATATCAAATTTTAATTTATAGTTCCCGTTAATTATCCCAACCCGGATTCTGATCCATTAATGGCACTTTCCGCAATTCAGCACGGGGAATAGGCAAGAAGACCATTTTCTTATCGGCCACTCTGGTACGTGCAAAAAGATGATTGACCGTTGTTCTTTGGAAAAATTCATCTTCAAACCCGTCCGTATTCATACCTACAATCGGTTCTTTTTTCCGTATCCAAATAAATACCCCAACGACGGACATCATAAAAACGTCTGTTCTCGTGAAGGAACTCAATCATGCGTTCTCTCACAATGATGTCAAACATTTTATCAGCAGAACTTAACTCATCGGTAGTCAAGCCCGGCAAACCCGCCCGATAGCGAACCATATTAAAGTATTTCGCCATTTCGTTCATATCGCGAGTATAAGTGCCCGTGCTTTCATCGCTGAAAGTCACCGTATGAGATCCGGTCAGATTATTCAATGCTTCTACATACGAAAGTAATATTTCCGCATAACGGATAATGGGGAATGATTTAGGTAATACGGTTGCATCGGTACCACTCCAAGCATCATCATTATGGACATATTTCTTCATCACATACCCGGTCACCGGATAATTGTTGGCGTCACCGGAACCTACCGCTTTATCCTTTCCGGAAGCCCATAGCCACTCGCACCTTTCCAATAATAGACATAGACATTTTTCTTCACAGCTTCACTTGTAGAAGCACAAGGCCAGAAACAACCGCTAAAACCAATCGATGCATAGAAGCGCGGTTCACGGTTTATATACATATTATAAACACCGCTCTTTAACTGGTATCCGGAGAAAGACTTCACTTCAGAAGTGAATCCGTCTTCCAGATATGGATATTCATCGCTCGAATTGGTACGATCTCTACCATCAACCATATAGTAAGCATCAATAAACTTCTGAGGGACAGCCATTCCATTATATCCTCCCATTAGCCCACCGGAAAAGCGTGCCGGGTATAACTACGAAGACTACCGGATGTTCTTCCCCATATATATTCCGGATTCTTAGTAGCGGTCGATTCGCCCGTAAACATATCGCTATAAGATTTATAGGGATCAATCCCCACAGCCCCTTCCGGGAAAGTTTTCGTATAATAGTTTACGTCTGATACATTGGTCGGCAATTCCGGCGTGTACTTGTCACTTTTTACGGTATGCAACTCATACATATCCATATCAATTACCCGTTTGGCAGCATGCGCAGCTACCGCCCAACGTTGCTCGTCATAAGTCTGGCTAACATAGGGAACATTGTCCGATTTACGTATCCAACCTCCGAAAGTCGTTTTCGCTGCACTTCCTCCATTGAACAAAGGACTTGCCTGTTGCAACCGTAAGCGAGCAATCAGCGCATACGCAGCTCCGCGTGTAGGACGCCCGAACTGAGATACCGTAACCCGCAAAGGAATATAATTGCAGCAATTTCCAACTCGTTACAGATATAATCTACTGATTCATCATACGTTGCTCTTTCCTTATTATAGTATGCAGGAGATTCATTGGTATTCATCGGCTCATCTCCCACAAGAACGACAGGACCAAAGTTTTGAAGCAAATTATAATAAGCATAGCCTCTCATAAAATGTGCATAGCCCAGAATCTCGCGTTGTTCTATATTTGTAAGGTCTTTACATTCATTGATTCTACTGAAAATAATATTAACCTTACGAATGATTTTATACATCTGTGCCCAGTTATTCATCGTTCCCAAGTTATCGGGAGTCGTGTGCCCCAAAACAAATGTTACTCCGGGAAATTCGCCCGTGTTCCATTGCACAAAGGTTCATCCGAACCGGTAACACCCGGTGTATAAGCACCACCCCAGATAGCGCCCTCATCGGGGAAGAAAGCAGCCGTAGCCCATAGATATTTCTGAAGATTCATTTTATTCTGAAAAATAGAATCGTATCCCAATGTATCAGCAAAATACTCATCCACATTCAAGTAATTGCAGGAGGACAGGCAAAAGTAGAACGCTGTACATAGCGTTATCATTAATCTTTTAAAATATTTCATATCATGCATATTTAGAAATGGATATAGGTTTGAAATGCGTAACGGGCAGGAATAGGATAAACACGCCCCATTTTCTGTGCTTGTTCCGGATCTACTGTTTTCACACCGCTCCAGACTGCCAGATTATATCCCACCAATTGAAAGTCGAATGACTGTATACCCAGTCTTTTTACAAATCCCTTGGTCTTCAGGTTATAGGTTAAGCTAATTTCCTGTAAACGTAAATAGCGCGCATTGTCTTTCCAGAAGTAGATTTCTTAGTATTATTTTCATTCTTACCATAGGATAATCGAGGGAATGCTGCATTAGGG
>ENA-OQCK01000401-OQCK01000401.1-human-gut-metagenome-genome-assembly--contig:-NODE-401-length-24342-cov-2.418253_pt1 | contig 24342 bp, 37 predicted proteins | sample MGYA00242498_ERZ504578 | MGnify/ENA primary metagenome ERZ504578 (study PRJEB26092, sample SAMD00036229) | human gut metagenome | host: Homo sapiens | study: EMG produced TPA metagenomics assembly of...
ATCAACATCGGACAGGCCGGCGAATCCATGATTGCCCTGTCCATACAGAACACCTATTCCCATCTCATACGTATGAAGGACGGACGTTTTCTTTCATCCAAACGGGAGGACATGGGCACCGGTACTACCTCTGTGCGTTATCTGGTGGAACGGTATCACGGCATACTGAAATTCGATTACAGCAACGGAATATTCGAGGCATCCCTGCTTCTGAACCCAGCCATGAAATAGACGCTCCGGCCTGCCAGACCAGCGCTTTTCTTTTTTGTTCCAGTATAGCACGGAACCATGCATCCTCACAAGCCGTTCTGGAGACAAACAGCATTTAAGCAAAAAAACCGGTTATGGGCCAAAGCCCATAACCAGTCCTCATGAATTCAAATCTTATTCTTCTGTGTACTGTGACATGGCATCAATGTCCACGTCAGCCACATCCGCATCCTGTGCAGCAGGTGCCAGCATAGCCTTGATGCTTAAGCTGATCTTGTGGTCAGCCTCGTTAAAGTCTACCACTCTTGCCTCAATCTCCTGGCCAATTCTTAAAACATCAGCAGGCTTTTCAACATGCTCCCTGGAAATCTGGGAAACATGAAGCAGTGCGTCCACACCTGGCTCCAGCTCAACAAACGCGCCGAAATCAGTCATACGTGCCACACGGCCGTATACCACGTTGCCAACCGCATACTTGTCAGCTGCGTTGACCCATGGATTAGCCTCCGGGAACTTAAGGCTCAGGGCAATTTTCTCTCCCTGAATATCCTTAATCAGTACCCTTACCTGGTCCCCTGCCTTGAATACCTTCTTAGGATTCTCAACACGGCCCCAGCTCATCTCGGAAATATGAAGAAGTCCGTCTGCACCGCCCAAATCAATGAATGCGCCGAAGTCGGTTACGTTCTTAACGGTTCCGTCAACGGTATCGCCCGGCTGGATTCTTGCGAACAGTTCTTCTTTCAGCTTCGCCTTCTGTGCAACCAGAAGCTGTTTCCTGTCGCCGATGATTCTTCTTCTCTTAGGATTGAATTCTGTAATAACAAAATCAATATCCTGTCCCGCATACTTGGACAGATCCTTCTCGTAGCTGTCAGATACAAGCTGGCCGGGATAAATACCCTTGCGCCCTCAACCTCAACGCTTAAGCCGCCGTCTAATACCTGTGCTACCTTTGCTGTCAGAACCTCCTGGTTCTCAAATGCCTCTTCCAGACGCTTATTGCCTCTGTCAGCTGCCATACGCTTATAGGATAAGGAAACCATGCCTACGCCGTCATTAAGCTTAATGACCTTGGCCTCCATCTCTTCACCAATCTGTACTTTTGTGGTCAAATCCACGTTGCTGTCGTTGCTGTATTCGTCACGGGTGATAACTCCCTCGGACTTATTACCTGCAATACTCAGTATTATCTCATCTTTGCTGACTTCGATGACCTGACCGGTGACTATCTCTCCTGTACGTATTGGTTTGGTTGATTCTTCCTCTTCCTTTAATAACTCTGCAAAACTCTGCTCTGCCATTCTGGTATGAACCTCCTCAATAATTTTTCTTGGGGTGGATGCCCCAGCTGTAATACCTACGCTGCGCACAGAAGATACACTGTCAGGATCTAAATCGCCGAGTGTCTGAATGTAAAAGGTGTCTTTACACTCCTTGAGGCATATCTCGTAAAGCTTCTGGGTGTTGGAAGAATGCCTGCCGCCAATCACAATCATAGCGTCCACCTGCGAAGCAATTCTTGCTGCCTCCACTTGTCTTTCCTGTGTTGCATTGCAAATCGTATTTAAAACACTACTATCATAACCCTTTTTTAAAAATTTTTCAACTAATTCTTTAAATTTGTTGTAATTAAATGTCGTTTGGGACACGATACATAACTTTCGGCCCTCGGGCAGACGGTAGTTATCTACCCCCTCCCCATCCTTTATAACCGTAGTATGTTCATTCCCCCATCCCTTAATTCCTTCCACCTCAGGATGTCCGGGCTTCCGATGATTACCACTGCCTCCCCGGCCGCGGAGTGCTCCGCCACAATGCGGTGTATTTTCTTCACAAAGGGGCAAGTGGCATCCACCACGGCCACGTTCCGCTCCTTCAGGATCTCATACACATGCCTGCTGACGCCGTGGGACCGGATGATGACCGTTCCCTGGTTTTTGGGAAGCGCCCTCAGCTCATCCTCTGTCTCCAGAACCATGACACCCTTATCCGACAAATCCTTTACCACTTCCTCATTGTGGATAATGGGGCCGTAGGTGTAGATGGGACCGGATGTCTTTTTGCTCTTCAGGGCCTCGATCTGTTCATAGACCTGGTCCACTGCCCGTTCCACGCCAAAGCAGAAGCCGGCGCTCTTTGCTACTGTGACTTTCCTGTCCATGGCTATCCCTCATACCCCCGCTCCCTGGCTATGTGTATGATGGAATCCACTACCTGGCCGATGGTCATGTGGGAGGAATCCAGGAGCACCGCGTCTTCCGCCTGCCTTAAAGGCGAGTTCTCCCGATGCATGTCCCGGTAGTCCCTTTCCTCTATATCCTTCTCAATTTCCCTGATATCGCAGACCACCCCCTTTTCCTCCAGTTCCCTGAAGCGGCGTCTGGCGCGGATTTCCACAGAGGCGGTCAGGTAAATCTTAGCCGGAGCGTCCGGCAGCACGCAGGTGCCGATATCCCGTCCGTCCATGATTACATCCGCCTCCCTGGCCAGCTGCTTCTGGAGCTGAACCAGTTTCTGCCTGACAGGCCCGTACACAGACGTGGCGGACGCCATGCGTCCCACTTCCTCTGAACGAATCAGTCCTGATACATCCTCCCCGTTTAAAATGACCTGCTGGGCTCCGTCCGCATAGCGGATGGTGACCTCCACCTGAGAGCAGGCCCTGGCTATGGCCTCCTCATCCTCCGGCGATATGCCCTGCCTGATAAAATACAGGGCCATGGAACGATACATGGCTCCCGTATCCACATATACAAATCCCAGCTTTTCAGCAGCCAGCTTCGCGATGGTGCTTTTACCGGCGCCTGCCGGACCATCAATGGCAATATTGAAATACTCCATGTGTTGCATTCTCTCCTGTCCTGTGTTCATGTAATTTTATTGTACTCATGTATTCTGCCGTGCCAGGAAGCCCCTGTGTTTCCGGCGCTATGACGCCGCAGCCTTTCCGGCCGCCCAGCCCGTGGACCATGCAATCTGAAGATTAAAGCCGCCTGTCACCGCGTCCAGATCCAATATCTCCCCCGCAAAATACAGGCCCCGGACTTTCTTTGACTCCATGGTGGAGGGATTTACATCCTTTACGGATATACCGCCCTGGGTTATGATGGCTTCCTTATAGCCTCGGAGTCCGGTCAGGGTAAACTCCAGGGACTTGGTTGCCTCTGCCAGTCCGCGCCGTTCCTCCCTGGTGACCTCATTCACCTTCTTATCCGGGTCCACGCCGCTGCGGGCAATGATAACCGGAATCAGCTTTGCCGGATAGAGGTGGTTCAGGGCGTTCTTAAACTGCTTGTTCCTGCTGTCTGAAAAGTCCCTGAGGATGCGCTCGTCCAGCTGTTCCCATGACAAGGCCGGCTTCAAATCAATCACCAGGCGCAGGTGCTTCTTCCTTATGGCCCTGGCGCAGAAGGAGCTGGCGCTTAAGAGTACGGGTCCGCTTACCCCGAAATGGGTGAACAGCATTTCTCCAAACTCCCGGTACAGCTCTCTTTTTCCGTCATATACAGCAGCCTCCACATTTTTAAGTGAGAGGCCCTGCAGCTCCTTAACGGTCTCTGTCTCCTTCACCTCAAAGGGAACCAGAGCGGGCGACAGCTCCGTAAGTCTGTGGCCGCTGTCCAGGGCCCATTTTAGGCCGTCCCCGGTGGATCCGGTGGTGGGATAGGACAGGCCGCCGGTAGCCACGATGACACGGTCGGCTGCCTGTATCCTGCCGCCGTACCGTACGCCTTTACACACGCCGTCCTCCACGCCAGTCCGTCCGCCTTCTGATTCAGGCGCACCTTGACTCCCGCCTGTCTCATAAGGCCGGACAGGGTGCTGATGACGTCTGACGACTTGTCGGACTGGGGAAATACCCGGTTGCCACGCTCCACCTTCAGGCGAAGCCTGCCTGTTCCAGCAAATCCATCATGTCCTGGTTTGTAAAACCGTAAAAACTGCTGTACAGGAATTTGGAATTGCTTACCACGGAGCCGAGCAGCTCCTCCATATCGCAGGCATTGGTCACATTACACCGGCCCTTGCCTGTGATAAACAGCTTTTTGCCCGGCTTTTCGTTCTGCTCCCACAGCTCCACCTCAGCGCCTTCACCGGCTGCAGCTATGGCGGCCAGCATGCCGGCCGCCCCTGCGCCAATTACAATTACATGGTTCGTCTCACTCATTTGTCTGTCTTTACTTCCTTTATTTTCTTTTCCAGGGCATCCACCACAGTCTGGAGGACCTTTACCCTGGCATATCGTTTGTCATTTCCCTCCACCACAATCCATGGTGCGTAGGTGGTGGAAGTGCGTATGAGCATCTCGTTGACCGCTTCCTCATACTGGTCCCATTTCTCACGGTTGCGCCAGTCCTCGTCCGTAATCTTCCACTGCTTGGCGGGATTGGCCTGGCGCTCCCTGAACCTGCGCTCCTGCTCATCCTTGTCAATGTGGAGCCAGAATTTAAGAACCACTGCTCCGGCATTGGCCATATGGGATTCCATCTCGTTGATTTCCTGGTAGGCCCGCCTCCACTGGGCTTCCGAACAGAATCCTTCAATCCGCTCCACCATGACCCTTCCATACCAGGTGCGGTCAAAGACGGCGATATGGCCTGCCTTTGGCACATTGTTCCAAAACCGCCACAGATAGTGGTGTACCTTCTCAATGTCATTGGGGGCCGCCGTCGGATTTACCCTGTATCCTCTTGGGTCCAGATTGCTGGTCAGACGTTTGATGGCTCCGCCCTTGCCTCCGGCATCCCATCCCTCAAAACCGATGACTACCGGAATCCTGAGACGGTAAAGTTCGCTGTGAAGCTCCGCCAGACGCTTCTGAAGCTTTTTCAGACGGGTCTTATACTCCTCCTCCGTAAGGCTCTTTGAGAGGTCGATGCCGGAGAGCACGCCGTTCTTAAACCGCTCCCGGATCTTGGCTTCCTGCCCCTGCGCCGTTTTTTCTTCTTCCGGCCTGCTATGCTCCAGCTCATATTCCAGGCGGTCCATAACCGTGCTGGCAATTTTAAGGGCTGCATAATCCTTGTCCACTGCTTCTATGATGACCCAGGGCGCATAATCTGTATCTGTTTTCTCCAGCATCTCCTCATTCATCTTCAGATACCGGCCGAAATACTTATTCCTGTTCCAGTCCTCGTCTGTCACCCGCCATGAGGTCTCCTTGGACCCCTCCAGCTTCTTAAAGCGCCTCTTCTGCTCATCCTTGTCTATATACAGGAAAAACTTCATGATGACAGTGCCGTCATCACACAGCTGTTTCTCGAAGGACAGGATATCCTGGTACGCATCCCCAAGCTTATCCTCCGGGGTAAGGCCGTCAAAACGGTCCACCTGGACACTGCGGTACCAGGAACGGTCAAAGACAGCGATCCTGCCCTTTGCAGGCGTCTTTGTCCAGTAGCGCCACAGGAAGGGCCGCATCTGCTCGTCCTCCGTGGGGCGGTCGCAGGCATAGACATCAAAGCCCCTGGGATCCAGTGCCTGTATGAGCCGGTTAATCTGCACTCCCTTGCCGGCAGCTCCCATTCCCTCGAACACCAGAATGACCGGAATTCCCGCATCCTTACACTCCCTCTGCAAAAGCCCCAGCTTCTCCTCCGCCTCGTCCATGACCCTGCGGTAAGTTTTCTTGTCAACTTTTTTACTTAAATCAATCTTTTCAAGCATATGTTCCCCTCCTTCTCTTCCTGTTTACTATTTTATCCAGTATATCACACTTCAACTATAATAAAACGAAAAATTAGCCGGGGAAGGCTGGGCGGAGAAGCCTGAACACTGAAAGATCGGGCACAGACGGCCGGGACACAGACGGCCCGCTCTGCCTCACCTCAGAAAAAGCCCCGCGGGGAATCCTCCCCCGCGAAGCTTCCTGCAAACGGTATAATAGGCTGACTGCTTACAGTTCCGTGGTTACAAATATATCATAGATGGCCCTGATTGCCGTCTCAAAATCATCGTTCTCCACTCCGATAATGATGTTCCACTCACTGGAGCCCTGGTCGATCATCTTCACATTGACCCTTGCATGGGCCAGGGCTGAAAAGATGCGGCCGGCTGTTCCTCTGGTGGAGCGCATGCCCCGTCCCACCACTGCAATCAGAGCCAGATCTGACTCCAGTTCCACGGTGTCCGGCTCCACAGCCCTGTGGATGCCGGCTATGACGGACTGTTCAAACTCCTCGAATTCCGACTGGTGCACATAGACGGTCATGGTGTCGATGCCGGAGGGCATGTGCTCAAAGGAGATGCCGTACTGCTCAAACACACTGAGCACCTTTCTCCCAAACCCAACCTCGCATTCATCATGGCCTTCTCTATGTTAATGGAGCAGAATCCTTTTTGCCCGCAATTCCGGTGATGGTGTAACGCGGCTTGCGGCAGGTACTCTCCACAATGAGAGTTCCCTTGTCCTCAGGCCGGTTAGTATTCCTGATATTGATGGGGATGCCTTCCTTGCGCACCGGGAAAATGGCGTCCTCGTGAAGAACGCTGGCTCCCATGTAGGAAAGTTCCCTCAGCTCCTTGTATGTAATGGTCTCAATGACTTCCGGATTCTCCACGATTCTGGGGTCTGTCACCAGAACGCCTGACACATCCGTCCAGTTCTCGTACATATCTGCGTAGATGCCTTGGCCACGATGGAGCCGGTGACATCTGAACCGCCTCTGGAAAATGTTTGATGGTCCCGTCCGGCCTTGAACCATAAAAACCAGGGATGACAGCCTTCTCCACATGCTCCAGGCGCTCAGACAGCTCCCGGTTGGTGTGCTCTGACTCAAAATTTCCGTTTTCGTCAAAGAAAATGACTTCCGCCGCATCCACAAATTCAAATCCCAGGAAGTTGGCTACCACGATGCCGTTTAAGTATTCCCCGCGGGAAGCTGCGTAATCCCGTCCCGCCTTTGCCAGAAAATTCTCCTCTATCCTGTCAAACTCGTGGTCCAGGTTCAGGTTTAAATCCAGGCCGTCGATGATATCCATATATCTGCTCTTAATCTTTTCCAGGATTTTCTTATAGGACCTTCTTCCGCCACTGCGTCGTAACAGGCATAGAGCAGGTCCGTCACCTTCTCATCCTTATCGCTTCGCTTGCCTGGTGCGGAAGGGACCACATACCTTCTGGACTTATCAGATTTAATGATATCCGCTACTTTCTTGAACTGTCTTGCACTGGCCAATGAACTTCCGCCGAACTTCACCACTTTTTTCATCTTGTCTATCTCCCTTGTTTCTTTCTATGCGCCGGATATGGAGCGTATTTCATAAAATAAATGCCACTTTATATGTATAGCGTTACAAGTGCAAATAATACCTTACTTTGTTATGTATGTCAATACTTTTAAAGGAAAAAATTTGCGTACAGGAGACATTTGTTTTTCTATGGCGGACTTTTTCTCAGGGAATGTCCATACACCGGCTCATGGTTTCGCAGAAGGTGCAGGTGACAGTGAGGCAGGTGTTATGCCTCGTATGCTTTCATCTCTTCACCGACAGCGGCTTCGCAGGATCGCATGGCCCGGATAGTCTTGTCCATAAGCTCCTCCAGGGTCCAGCCAGTCCCTCGGCCCCTTCTCTGATTACATCCCTGGAACATCCGGCCGCAAAGCGCTTGTCCTTAAACTTCTTCTTAAGACTGGACACCTCCATGTCCATGACGCTCCCAGACGGACGCATCCTGGCCGCAGCCCCAATCAGGCCCGTAAGCTCGTCCGACGCAAACAGTATCTTTTCCATCTGGTGCTCCGGCTTCACATCCGCGACAAGACCATATCCATGGCTGCACACGGCATGGATGAGCTCATCCTCCGCCCCTGCTTCCCTCAGAAGCTCCGGCGCCTTGACGCAGTGCTGCTCCGGATACATCTCAAAGTCAATATCGTGCAGCAGGCCGGCGATTCCCCAAAAATCCTCCTCCTCCCCATATCCCTGGTCCTGGGCAAACCAACGCATCACGCCTTCCACGGTAAGGGCGTGAAGGATGTGGAACGGTTCCTTATTATATTTTTTCAGGGCCTCTAAGGCCGTCTCCCTTGTCATTGCTGTTTTCATCTTGCTTAATCTCCTTTCCTCTGTATGAAATCATATGATATCACAATTATAAACAGCCGGAGTTTAAAATGCAATAGCAGCCCGGCCCCTGCTTTTATTGACGCGCAGGACCATCAATTGTATACTGGATATAACCGTATCAACGCGTGGGCGGTGGGCATTGACCCCTCCCGCCTCCCACAACAATCCCCAATAACAGGAGGACATATATGACATATCGTTTAGCAACCGCAGAAGACCTGGACCGGCTCGTGGCCATGTCGGACCAGGCCAAGGAATCATTTAAAGCAAAGAACATTGACCAGTGGCAGAAGGGGGAGCCCAACCGCCAGGTAATGGAGCTTCCATCCTCCGGTCCCAGCTTCATGTGCTTGAGGACACGGGACAGGTCGTTGGGATGATTACCATTGTCCCCGGACCTGAAGCCAGCTATGCCTCCATAGACGGAGCCTGGCTGAACCAGGAGCCTTATTTTGCATTCCACCGGGTATGCGTGGAAGAATCCATGAAAGGCCGCGGACTGGCTGCCAGGCTGTTTTCGGAAGCAGAACAGTATGTCCTGAAAACAGGCGTCCGCAATATCCGCATCGACACCCATCCTGACAATCAGCCATGCAGCGCGCCCTGGCAAAAAGCGGCTACATCTGCTGCGGCACGCTTGTCCTCACAGGGGGAAGCGAAGCAGGCGATTTGAGGGTGGGGTATCAAAAGGTGATTTGAATATGGTGAGGGGCATAGGTGGTTCCATCCCACTCACCCGCAACGTATCATCGCTTCTGGCTCATCTATATCCAAAGTAAAAAAAGAAAAATGGCATGCCGAAGACATCGGCATACCAATCAATATACAGAGCCGCATTGTCTAGATTTTTTCTTGATATGTGGCTTTTTGCTGAGTGTTTTTTTGTGAATGTTAATCTAAATAAATGTTATTCTAAGTAAGTGTTTTCCAAATGAGCGCTATTCTAGGTGAGTGTTATACAAAATAAGTCTAAATGAGATAAGCTAAACGGAGTAACCAAAATGAAACAGCCCGGCCGGGCTTAGCTTTCCGATTCTCCGATATCATTAGCCAGAGAGGTCTTTTCTATCCTTGGCGGGGTAGAGAACAGCGGACGCTTTGGAAAAGTAGTAGGTGAGGGGCAGGAAAAGCCGGGGTTGCGCAGGGCGCCTCCCGGACTGCGTCCCCGACTCTCACGGACGCGGCTCCCCACGCGCGTCCGCGTTACATCTACACCTCAAAATACCTCACACCCGACTCAAATATCCTCATATCCTGCTCCCCATAAATATTCATGGCTACCGCCTCGCCCCGGCGCTCGGAATGGGCCATCTTGCCAGAATCCGTCCGTCCGGCTGGTGATGCCTCTATGGCATATAGGATCCATTGGGATTCCAGTACTCATCCATGGTGCATCTGCCCTGGTCATCCACATACTGGGTTGCCACCTGTCCGTTGGCAAAAAGTCTGTGCAGCCATGATTCATTGGCCACAAAACGACCCTCGCCGTGGGATGCCGGATTGCAGTATACACTGCCCAGTCCGGCGCCGGCCAGCCATGGGGATTTATCCGATACCACCTTGGTATATACCATCTTGGAGACATGGCGGCCAATGGTGTTCATGGCAAGGTGGGGGATTCCGTCCCCTGCTCCTTGATTTCACCCTCCGGCAGAAGGCCCAGCTTAATCAGGGCCTGGAAGCGTTGCAGATGCCCAGCATCAGTCCGTCTCTCTCTCCTAAGAGCTTCTCGATCTCCTCCTTCATCACCGCATTGCGGAACACAGTGCAAAGAACTTGGCAGAGCCTCCGGCTCATCGCTGCTGAGAAACCGCCCGGGAACATAACGATCTGGGCCTTTGCAATCTCCTTTCTGTATTCCTCCACGGACTGGCGGATATCCTCGGCGCTCATGTTGCGCAGCACCCTGGTAACCACTCTGGCGCCTGCCCTCTCAAAGGCCCTGGCGCTGTCATACTCGCAGTTGGTTCCCGGGAATACCGGAATAAATACGGTCGGCTGCCCGATTTTATGGTCGCACACATACACCGCGCCGCTGTGATACAGCTTTTCTTCCAGCGCAGCCTCTTCCCCCTTTGCCTCCCTGCCGGCGGCAGTTGGGAACACATCCTCCAGAGGAGTCATCCACGCGTCTAATGCCTCATCCATGGTAATGGACACATTGCCGTACTCAAATGCGCCCCTGTCAGTCACTTCACCGATAACGGTATAGGATATGGACAGCTGTCCCACCATGACCTCCGGCACCTCGCATACGATATCGCCCCAGGCAGCAGCAAAGAAATCCCTTGGATCCACATTGTGTTCAATCTTCACACCCAGCTTGTTGCCGAATGCCATTTTGCTCACTGCCTCCGCAAGGCCATTGCCCTCCACGGCATAGGCGGATATAATGCGCCCTGCTTTATGTCCTCAAATATCTTTCCATACCCGTCCATAACCTGGCTGTAGTCCGGCAGGTCATACTGGTTCTTCGCAATCCGGAACAAGGCAATCTTGCTGCCCGGACGCTTGAACTCAGGGTAATCACATTCTTATAACTGTTCACATCCACGGCAAAGGAAACCAGGTGGGCGGAACATTGATTTCACCGTCCTCGGTGTCAAAGGTTCCGGACATGCTGTCCTTTCCGCCGATGGAGGGCAGGCCAAAGCCCAGCTGTGCGCTGTAGGCGCCCAGAAGGGCGGAGAAGGGCTGGCTCCACCTGGATGGATTTTCGTTCATCCTGCGGAAATACTCCTGGAAGGTGAAGCGGATCCCGCTGTAATCGCCGCCGGCCGCCACAATCTTTGCAACGGAGGAAACCACTGCATACACCGCGCCGTGGTACGGGCTCCAGCTGGAAAGCCTGGGATCAAAGCCGTAGCTCATCATGGTAACGGTATCGGTATGGCCTTTCAGCACGGGAAGCTTTGCCACCATGGCCTGGGTCTCGGTCAGCTGGTATCTGCCGCCGTAAGGCATGAACACGGAACCTGCACCGATGGATCCGTCAAAACGCTCCACCAGCCCTTCTGTGAGCACACATCAGGTCGGAAAGCATGCCCAGCCATTTCCCCTGACGTCAGCCACATCAGCCTTATCAAAGAGGTTTCCCGCCCGGTTAGGAACCTCCAGGGTCACGTCCGCCTCCTGATGCGCCCCGTTGGTGTCCAGGAAGGCCCTGCTCAGGTCCACAATGGTCTTGCCGCGCCAGTCCATCTTAAGCCTGGGCTCCTCTGTCACCACTGCACGGTCACTGCCTCCAGGTTTTCCTCTGAGGCATATGCAAGGAACTGGTCCACATCCTTTGGATCCACCACCACCGCCATACGCTCCTGGGACTCGGAAATGGCAATCTCCGTGCCGTCCAGGCCCGCATATTTCTTGGGAACCTTGTCCAAATCAATCTTAAGGCCCGCGGCCAGCTCTCCGATGCTACCGATACGCCGCCTGCGCCGAAATCATTGCACTTCTTGATGATTCTGCTGACCTCAGGCCTGCGGAACATTCTCTGAATCTTGCGCTCTGTGGGCGCGTTTCCCTTCTGCACCTCAGCTCCGCACACCTCAATGGAGGAAGTGGTATGAACCTTGGATGAGCCGGTGGCTCCGCCGATTCCGTCCCGGCCCGTACGCCCGCCCAAAAGTATGATGATATCCCCCGGATCAGAGGTCTCGCGGATAACATCCTTCCTGGGAGCAGCGCCCATGACAGCACCGATTTCCATTCTCTTTGCAACATAACCAGGATGATAGATTTCCTTCACATAGCCGGTTGCCAGACCGATCTGGTTGCCGTAGGAGGAGTATCCCTGTGCTGCGCTGTTTACTATCTTTCTCTGGGGCAGCTTGCCCTTAAGCGTCTCCCCAAGGGGCCTGGTGGGGTCAGCCGCGCCGGTGACGCGCATGGCCTGATACACATAGGTACGCCCTGACAACGGGTCGCGGATGCTCCGCCCAGACAGGTGGCGGCGCCGCCGAAAGGCTCAATCTCTGTGGGATGGTTGTGGGTCTCATTCTTGAAATTCACCAGCACTCTTCTGTCACCCCGTCAATCTCTACAGGCACCACGATGCTGCAGGCATTGATTTCATCGGATACTTCCATATCCGTCAGCTTACCCTCGCTTCTCAGCTTCTTCATAGCCATAAGAGCCAGGTCCATAAGGCACACGTACTTATCGTCCCTTCCCTTATAAATCACTTCCCGGTCAGCCAGATACTGCTTATAGGTCTCCTCCATGGGCTCCCTGTAATCGCCGTCCGTGAAGTTTACATTCTTAAGCTCTGTGGAAAAGGTGGTATGGCGGCAGTGATCTGACCAATAGGTATCCAGCACACGGATTTCCGTCACAGACGGATCCCTGCGCTCTTCCTTCTTATAATAATTCTGTATGTGGAGGAAATCCTTAAAGGTCATGGCCAGGTTCAGGGTGCCGTAAAGAGCCTTTAACTCCTCCTCTGAGGAATCCGCGAATCCGTCAAAATACAGTATGTCCGCCGGAACCTCGAATTCCGTCACCAGCGTCTCCGGCTTCTCCTCGTCCGCCTGGCGACTGTCCACCGGATTGATGCAGAAGCTCTTGATCGCCTCCTCCTGTTCTGCTGTCAGGGGCGCGGTGACCACATAGGTGGTGGCGGACCGGATAACCGGCTCCTCATCCTCCTTAAGAAGCTTCACGCACTGCTCTGCCGAATCTGCCTCTGGTCAAACTGTCCCGGCAGGTATTCCACGGAAAATACCAGGTCTCCCGGGTTCCTGGTAAATTCTTCCTCGTAAACCAGGTCCACCGGCGGCTCTGAGAAAATAGTCACCAGCGCCTTCCGATAGGTTTCCTCTGACAGGTTCTCAATATCATAGCGGATTAAAACCCGCACATTCTTCACATTGCTGATGCCCAGATAATGTTCCAGTTCTTCGCGAAGCTCCCCTGCCTTTACTGCATAAGCTGGCTTCTTCTCCACAAATATTCGTCTTACACTCATTTAGCAACCTCCTGCTCTCATCATGACCTTTTTATTAGAACACAACGCAAAAAGAAAACTTTGTCCTTTTTATCTGCTTCTATCATAACACAAAGATAATAAATTAGTAAAATTAATATATTTAATCATCGTTATACGCGGTACTTATAAATATTTCAACAATACCTTCAAAACTCCTTGTAGCGGAGGTCAGAAAGTTATGCTATACTAAAAAAGTATGTGATTATAAAAAACCGGGAGATTACAGAAGAAATGAAAATCGGATTTGATAATGAAAAATACCTAACCATGCAGTCAGAACACATCAAACAGCGTATTGGGGAATTCGGAGACAAGCTGTATCTGGAATTCGGAGGAAAGCTTTTTGACGACTACCACGCCTCCAGGGTCCTGCCCGGCTTTGCACCGGACAGCAAGCTTCGTATGCTCCTTCAAATGGCTGACCAGGCTGAAATCCTCATTGCCATCAATGCGGCTGACATCGAAAAGAACAAGGTCCGCCATGACCTGGGCATCACCTACGACGAGGATGTCCTCCGTCTTATTCAGGAATTCAGGGACAAGGGCCTCTATGTGGGAAGCGTTGTCATCACCCAGTACAGCGGCCAGAACGGCGCCGACCAGTTCAAGGCCAAGCTGGAGCACCGCGACATCAAGGTGTACCGCCATTACTGCATCGAAGGCTATCCCAGCAATGTGCCTCTCATTGTCAGCGATGAAGGCTACGGCAAGAACGATTACATCGAGACGACCCGCCCCCTGGTAATCATCACGGCACCTGGCCCGGGCAGCGGCAAGATGGCCACCTGTCTCTCCCAGCTCTACCACGAGAACAAGCGCGGCATCAAGGCCGGCTACGCCAAATTCGAGACCTTCCCCATCTGGAACCTTCCTTTAAAGCATCCGGTGAACCTGGCCTACGAGGCGGCCACCGCTGATTTAAACGATGTGAATATGATAGATCCCTACCACTGGAACCTACGGCATAACCACGGTGAACTACAATCGGGATGTAGACATTTTCCCTGTATTAAACGCCATCTTTGAAGGCATATACGGAGAAAGCCCCTACAAGTCTCCCACGGACATGGGTGTAAACATGGCCGGATTCTGCATCATGGACGACGAACCTGCTGCGGGGCATCGAAGCAGGAAATCATCCGCCGCTACTACCATGCCCTCAACCGTCTGGCAAAAGAAGAAGGGACTTCCGACGAAGTCTACAAAATCAACCTTCTGATGAACAAGGCAAAAATCGACTCCACCATGCGCCTGTCATCGCGCCTGTCTGGAACGCGCCAAGGTATCCGGCGGTCCTGCCGCGGCCATGGAATTAGATGACGGCACCATTGTCACAGGCAAGACCAGCAGTCTGTTAGGAGCCTCTGCCGCTCTCCTGTTAAACGCTATCAAGGTCCTGGGAGACATCCCGCACAATGTACACCTCATTGCGCCGTCGGCCATCGAGCCCATCCAGACCTTAAAGACCAAATACATGGGCAGCAAAAACCCCCGTCTCCACACCGACGAGGTGCTCATTGCCCTGAGCATGAGCGCAGCACCGATGAAACCGCAAAAAAAGCCCTGGCACAGCTTCCTAAACTTCGGGGCTGCCAGGTCCACACCTCCGTCATGTTGTCCGACGTAGATATTAAGGTATTCAGCAAACTGGGTGTGCAGCTCACCTCTGAGCCGGTATATGAGCATAAGAAGCTTTACCACTAACAACAGGCAGCGGACTCTTCGGAGTCCGCTTTTCATTATCCATTTTCACCTTTATAAATGTATGCAGCCATCAGTACCGTGGCCGGCACGGTCAAAACCACGCCAAAGCTGCCGGACAGCCCCTGCATCACCGCAATCCCTATGTTATTGGAGTTTATGATCTGGAGATAGGGAAGCTCATAGGCGTAGTCCAGCACCAGCATGGACAGACTGGTTCCCGCAAACGCAAGTATCAGGGTATTGGAATCTGTTCCCATCATATCGCGGCCCACCCGCATTCCTGCTCTCATAAGCTCCAGGCGGGATATCTCCGGATTCTGGCTGCATAGCTCCTGCATGGAGCTGGAAATGGACATGGCCACATCCATCACCGCGCCAGAGAGCTGATGAGAAGACCGGAAAACAACAGTCCTCCCACCTGAATATTATTGGTCTGCCACAGGGTAAGCAGGCTCTCAATATCCGACACATTCCATCCCGTAATGCCGGAAAGTCTGGAAAATATGGCGGCAGCTCCCCCTGCTATCACACGCCCGCCAAAGTCCCGGCCGTGGCGCACACCGTCTTTTTTCCAGCCCCTCCTATCAGGTACAGAGTGACCGCCGCTGTTACCGCACATATAAAGACTGCGACATAAAAGGCGATTGTCCCTGATATACGAGAGGCAGGTACACATAGATAATCGCCACAAATGTAAACACCAGCCCCAGGGCGCCCCTAATTCCTTTTTTTCCTCCTATGACACAGAGAGTCCCCAGATACAGCACGGCAAATCCTATTATCACTTCCTTGCGGTCCATGGAATAGACACTGGTAATCACAGAATCGCCGGCTATGCTCTGCATCACCACTACCCTCATACCCACAGTACACGCGGCTCCAAACAGATAACCCGCACTGCTGGTAGTGGTCAGCTCCTCTCCCTTTTTCTCACCGCTCGTCATGCGCACCACAACCGTCTGCTGGCCAATGCGCATTCCGTCCTCCTGTATATTGTCCTGTAATATGCGGACAACCACACCGGTCTCAAAACTCTGGCCGGTGCGGTTAATAAGCTGTGTCCTGGTGATACTGTTCAGACGGATTACCCAGAGCACCGCAGCCGCCAGGATTACGGCTGCAATGATATATCTCACATACTGTTTTTTAAGCTGTACCATTCTTTTTTCCTATCTTCCTGATACCGTCTTATGGATTGTAAATGTGTTGTCGATTGTCTCTACCTTTCCATCGTCCGTAATCTGATAGGTGGTAATCTTAAAATCACTTGGAGTCATATTGATAACAGAATAGCTGGGCAGCCAGTTCTGGCTTCTGTTGGCTATATAATCCTGCTGGGAACTGATGAGCTCATAGTACTTGGAGCCTGAGGCTGAGTTGGCTGTCATGTAAAGAGTTCCTTTGGGATTGGTTACAGAGTTCCCGCCTGAGCTCTCGATTGTGTAACAGTGATTGTCGCCTGTAAACTGTTCCAGGGCGGCTGTTCCGGCAGCATCCTCTGCTCCGGGATATAAAGGAATCTTTTCCCCGCTTCCCGTGTTGTAAGCATTGTCCCAGTCATAATCGTCCCCAGCCCCGTTTAGCCTGAATTCATAGGCATTGTGGGTCTGTCCGTCACCATACAGAATCTTGGAACGGCTGTATGTATGGTCATGCCCCTGAAGCACAACATCAATGTCATACCTGTCAAACACAGGCGTAAGCTGTGTGCGCAGAATCATACCGTCTGTGTCGGAATGGTCCAGACCGGAACCGTATATGTCCTGATGAATTGTTACCACGCGCCACACTGCATCCGGGAAGTTCTCAACCGCCTTTTTAATGCTCTGCTCATGTTCAGCTACATTGTAATTATTGGTATTTAATACGATAAAGAGGCCGGAACCATAGGTATAGTAGTAATCTCCTCCTGCCTGGGTAGCTCCAGTCCCGTTGGGTTGGGATTGTTAAAATGGTAGGCATAATCCGGATTCAGGGAATCGTGGTTGCCGATGGTGGTTGCCACAGACAGGTTTTTAAGAGCACTGGCAGAGAGATAGGCTGCGTACTCCTCCTCTTTTGGTTTTCCTGTCTTGTTCACCTGATCCCCTGCGGAAATAACAAAATTCAAATCAGGGTGCTGCGCAATGGCAATGTCCAGGGTGCGGTCCCAGGCAAATCCGTCATTGCGGGCCGCCGTGTTGGCTGCTCCCGAATCCGCTGCCAGCTTCCCTTCTCCCTGGGGCTGTCCCTTGGAGGCGCCAATCTGAGGATCCCCTACATAGAGGATGTTTACATTTTCAAAGCTTCCGGTCCTGTACATCTCAGGCTGGGTGATCCACGTTTTATTTACAGAATAATAGTAGGTGGTATTCTCCTCCAGGCCGGTAACCGTCACATAACTAAAGGAATATGCCTTACCCCCTGTCAGCTCTGTATCCACGCTGCCTGAGCTTCCGGTAAAAGGCTTCAGGTTTCCGGCGTCAGTTCCAAAGTAAACCACCGGCGTGGCGGCAGCGCCCTCGGTGTACCACGCAAAGTTCAGCTGGGAATCCGCTGCACCCGGTGTTATAGATACATGGGTATAATCATTTGCCAGACTGTTCCACCCCTCCACATAGGCATTCCACTCCGCAGAGCCGCCGGTTGCGCTGGAGTCATTGTAATGGGTGGTGGCTGCCCACACCTGCTGTCCGCCTGCTGCCAGGGCTGCAGCCAAGATACATGAAATCACTTTTTTCTTTTTCATAAAAAATCCCTTCCTGCATTTAATTTGTCCGATTCACTTGCCGACAAATTAAGTATAAGAAGGGAATGTAAAATTTACCATCACAGTAAGGTATTAATTGTGTCAAAAGCCTGAATCTTTACTTCTTCTCCACATCCGTATAATACAAATGCCGGGGCAGCCCATCCGTCATAATCGGTGTCAGTTCCGCCTGAATCAAGGGCCGGATATAGTTCACGAATTCCTCGGTCACATAATCCCCCGCCTCATTGATCCACTCTCTGGGAACCTTTTTCTCCACATTGGCCACCTTATGTACATCGTAAATATCCGTTACGCAGACGTAAGGGTCGTCGGACACCCTCTTAAGAATGATCATCTTACCTGTCTCGCCCTCAAAGGCCTCCTTCACGGCAGCTCCTCCTACCTGGAAGGCTTCCGTAATATCCACCTTGACACGATATGGGAGGCGCAGCGCTGAAGGGAATTAAACTCAATGGCCCTTGTCTTGCATCCCACTTCCCGGTTGATTTTCTCTGCCAGAAATCTGGCCGTGCCGGTGAGCTGCTTATGCCCGAAGGCGTCCACGAACTCAATGCCGTCTGTCAGCTCGCACACATACCGGCCGTCCGCCAGCTTCACTCCCTCGGATACGGCCACCACCACCGATGCTTTCTTCTTATGGAGCTCCTCCACCTTCTTCATGAAGGAATCCACGTCAAAGGTCACCTCCGGAAGAAACAGCATGTCCGGCCCCTCACAGTCCTCTCCCTTTGCCAGGGCAGCTGCTCCTGTCAGCCATCCGGCGTTCCGTCCCATGATTTCCAGGATGGTCACGTTCTGCTGGTCATATACCAGGCCGTCCCGGATGACCTCCTTTGTGATGGCGCCGATATATTTGGCCGCGCTGCCGTATCCGGGGGTATGGTCCGTTGCCGCCAGGTCATTGTCAATGGTCTTAGGTACGCCCATGAAGCGAATCTTACTGCCGTTTAGCAGGGAATAGTCAGAAAGCTTCTTGATGGTATCCATGGAATCGTTGCCGCCTATATAGAAGAAATACTCAACCTTCAGCTTGTCCAGGATGGAGAATATCTTATCATATATATCCCGGTCGTCACATATCTCCGGCAGCTTGAAGCGGCAGGAACCCAGATACGCGGAGGGCGTTCTCTTCAAAAGCTCAATATCCAAATCGGACTTGATATGCTCCTCCAAATCCACACACCGCTCCTGCAGAAGTCCCTGTATGCCATGGAGCATGCCGTATACCTTCTTAGCTCCCCTGTCCTTGGCTGTCTTAAACACGCCGGCCAGGCTGGAATTAATCCACCGCGGTGCCCCCGGACTGCCCTACGATTACATTACCTCTTGCCTCTGTCATAGAAATACCTCCTTTTAAGATTGTAAGCGCTTACAAACTGCTCTTATTTTAATATATTCCTCCATGGAACGCAAGTGTTTCGGAAATTGTTCCTCTAAAAATTATGTCAATATTTTCACATTAAATGGCTGCGGTCATTTAACCCCACAAGACTGCACTGTCCGGTAACCGGGTCATATTCTATGGTGGTGATGCTGGCATTTCCCACCAGGATTTCCGCCGCGTCCGGCTGTCCTTCCAGGAGATGGACAATAAAATGGGCCAGCGTTCCCCCGTGGGCCACCACAGCCGTGTCCCCTTTCATCTCCCCCTTTATCCGCTCCCATGCTTTTTTGCACCTGACATCCACCTGGTTCAGCGTCTCCCCGCCCGGAGCGCCACCGTGGCCGGATGCTGCCACCATTCTTCGTACAGCTTTCGTTCCTTTGCCAATATATCCGATGCAGTCCTTCCCTCCCAGTCGCCGTATCCGATCTCCGCCAGTTCCGGCACGGGTATAACCGTCACCCCCTGGGCCCTGGCAAGGGTCTCTGCCGTCTCCATGGCCCGTATCTGCGGGCTGGAGTATATGGCGGTCACCGGACGTTTTTCCATTCCCTTTGCCAGCATCTCAGCCTGGCTGCGGCCGGCTGCGTTTAAGGGGATGTCCTGCCTGCCCTGTATCTTTCCCTCTACGTTCCAGTCGGTTTGTCCATGGCGTATGATATAGAGTTTCATCTGTTTTTACCTCCTGCGTTCTGCGCCCTACAGGCCTTCCTCCAGATTCCAGCCATTCCTCACAGGATTGAGGCGGTCTTCCTCATCCCGGCCCGAAGCCGCTGCCTGTCCTTCCCCATTAACGGTCAGGGCATCCAGGGCCAGCTTCATGATGTCCTTCACCTCATCCTCAGTCATCTTCATTTTAGCGGAAAGCTCCTCCAGGGTCGCCTCCCTGCCTAACTCCTTTGCCAGAACCTGGGACACGGTCTGGAGCACATTGACCTGGCTGCCATGGTCTCCTCAATCTGGTTCTCTGTCCTCTGCTCCTCCAGGGCCAGTTCCACACTTTCCTTCACGCGGCGGGTCATGAGTTCATTCCAGGGTTCGCTGCCATCGTAGTCTATGGCGGCCAGCATCAGGGCCGTATTGGCCTCCTGGACCAAATCGGATAAGGGCAGCTCGCTGTCCCCGTATTCCCGTACCATCTCAAGCACCTCCCTCAGGCACCCCTCCACCAGGCGGCTGCGGGCCCCTGCGTCGCCCCTGGCTGTTCCCTCAAGGACAGAAACCATTTCATCCCTTTCAAGCGGTGTAATGCTTCTCATCTCTTCCAAATACATATCAAAAAAATCGTGTTCCATCATGCTTCTATCCTTTCAACTCTCCAGAATTTCATGTTCCTTTTATAATCCTTAATAGGATAATCCAAAGAAAACCATAAGTCAAGTTTCCCTCTTTACAAAGCCCCGGCAATCGTGATAAGATATGCTTAGTTTATAAGGAGGACTTAATAATGGATATTAACTATGAACTTTATAAGGTATTTTATCATGTGGCGGTAACGCTGAGCTTTTCCGAGGCTTCCAAGCAGCTCTTTATCTCCCAGTCTGCCGTAAGCCAGTCCATTAAAGTCCTGGAGAAAAAGCTTAACCAGCCCCTGTTTATCCGGAGCACCAAGAAAGTACAGCTCACCCCGGAAGGGGAGATTCTCTTAAAACATATTGAACCTGCCATGAATCTCATTAAAAAAGGAGAAAACCAGCTGCTGGAGGCCCATACCCTAAACGGCGGACAGCTGCGCATCGGAGCCAGCGACACCATCTGCCGCTACTATCTGGTCCCCTATCTGAACCGCTTCCACAAGGAATTCCCAAACATCCATATCAAGGTAATCAACCAGACCTCCATTGAATGTGCAAAGTTCCTGGAAAACGGACAGGCCGACTTTATCGTTGCAAACTATCCCAATTCCGCCCTGGCCGGCAGCATGAATACCAGAGTTATCAATGAATTCCACGATGTGTTCGTGGCCAGCCGCAGCGCCTTTCCCCTGGAGGGTTCCAGAATGTCCCTGGAGGAGCTGCTGCGTTATCCCATCATGATGCTGGACCGCAAGAGCACCACCAGCGAGTTTCTTCATCAGGTATTCCAGAAGAGCCAGCTGGACCTGGTGCCGGAAATCGAATTGTCCAGCAACGACCTGCTCATCGACCTGGCCCGCATCGGCCTGGGAATCGCCTTTGTCCCTGATTTCTGTATCCCCCAAAATGATGAGGAGCTGTTTATCCTGGATTTGAAGGAACAGCTTCCCTCCCGCCAGATGATGGTGGCATACAATGAAAGCCTTCCCGTATCCCAGGCAGCCAGACAGTTCATGGATATGTTATAGGAAGCGGACGTTTAAAAGACCGCTATTTTGTCCCGTCCCAAAACGCCCTCACGGCCTGGTCCACGTTGTAGCGGTTGACCACGGTGTAGGTCCCCCATTCCCTCGGAAACAGGGCCACGTATTCCGGGCGAAGGAACCGGTCGTCTAACAGGGCGATGATTCCCCTGTCGCGGATGGTCCTGATAACCCGCCCGGCTGCCTGCATCACCTTGTTCATTCCCGGATACTGGTACGCGTAGTCAAAGCCATGTTCCCCTTGCTCATCGAAATATTCCTTTAGAATCTCCTGCTCCGTGTTCACCTGGGGCAGTCCGGTTCCAATGATCACAGCGCCGATAAGGCGATCTTCTTTAAGTCGATTCCCTCTGAAAAATCCCTCCCATGACGCACAGCGCTGCCATGGAACAATCCCGTTCCTCATCAAAGCTTTGCAGAAACGCCTCCCTGTCCTCCTCCGTCATATGGTTTGTCTGGGCATTCCAGATAAAAGAAAGGGCCCCTGACGCCTCCCTGGCAGCCAGAATATCCTCTATGGCGTGGAGATACTGGTAAGAGGGACAGAATACCATATAATTCCCCTTTTTTCCTTCCACGACCCGGCATATATAGTCCACAATCTTCTCATACTCGGAAGGCCCCCTGCGGCTGTAGCGGCTGCTGACATCACTGGCAGCCAGCACCATGCGGTTTTCCTGGGGAAAGGGTGACTTTGCGTAGACAGCGTATTCCTCCTGGTTACCGCTTAAAAGTTCCTTATAGTACTGGATGGGAAGAAGGGTGGCTGAGAAAAACAGGTGCTGACGCCCTTGTCCAGGCATTCCTTCAGATTCGCGGCCGGGTTGATGCACAGAAGCTTTACCATAAAGCTGCCGTCCGTGAGAATCTGGTCATATATCCTGTAATGTTCGTCCAGCCTGTCATACACATACAGGAAATCCCGGACCGCAAAGTAGAACTCCAGCACCAGGTCCCTGTCCGTAAACTCTATATTCTCATTCATAAAGGTTTCCAGTTCCCCGAACATGGTCATCAGATTCAGGGCCAGGGCATTCACATCCGGCAGCAGCTCGTAGGCGCTTCCCAGAACCGTCCTGCGCCCGCCCTCATCCACGCCGTAGGAACGCTTTAACTCCAGGAGCCTCTGGTTGCACTTATCCAGCTGGGCAATGACCTTTCCCGATCCGGTCTGTGTCTTTAAAATACGTTTTGTCAGTAGCACATCCTCCTTTATGAGGCTGGCGCTGTACATCTCCCTGGCCCTGGGCACCAGGTTATGGGCCTCATCCACCAGAAACAGGCAGCCCTGGCCCGGCTCCCCCTGGTCAAAATACCGTTTCAGCCTTACATTGGGGTCAAATACATAATTGTAATCGCATATGATGCCGTCCACCCAGTTGCTGATATCCAGACAGAATTCAAAGGGACATATCTGATATCTCTGGGCATATTCCAGCACCTTGTCCCTGGTGATGCCGTCCACCTCCTGGATGATTTCATAGACAGCGTCATTGACCCGGTCATAATGGCCCTTGGCCTGGGACATGCCTGGGGATTGCAGTCCGGCTTTTCCATGACGCAGAGCTTTTCCTTGGCTGTGATGGTAACTGTATTAAAATAGAGATGTCCCTCCCGCCTTAAAATGGAGAATGCTTCCTCCGCCACGCTCCTGGTAATGGTCTTGGCGGTCAGGTAAAACAGCTTCTCGCCATGGCCCTCACCCATGGCCTTCAGACTGGGATAGATGGTGGACAGGGTTTTCCCCACTCCGGTAGCGCCTGGATGAACAGGTTGCGCTTTCTGGCAATGGATCGGTACACATTCCCAGCCAGCTCCTTCTGTCCTTCCCTGTAGGGATAAGGAAAGGGCAGCTCCTTTTAAGCACTCCTGGCGGCGTATCCCGTGGTGATACAGGTATCTGGCCCATTTGACATACTCATGAATCAGCCCCTCAAACCATGATTTCAGCTCCTCAAAGCTTCTGACCTCCTTAAAACGACGGATTTCCTCTGTCTCTATATTACAGTAGGTAATCTGGATGCCGACGGAATCCAGTTCCTTTTGGATGCTGTAAAACCAGCCGTAGCACAGGGCCTGGGCCAAATGGACCGGTTCCGGTTCTTCCAGCCTGGATACATCCATATAGATACACTTAATCTCATCAATGGTGACTCCGGCAGGCTCGGTGATGATTCCGTCCGCCCTTCCCTCCACCAGGATATCAAACATGTCCTCCTGCACCTGATACCGCAGCATCACCTCGGAACGGTAGGAGGTTCCCATACGTTTCTGAATCTTCCGGTGCAGTCTGCTGCCGGCCTGCATGGCCTCCTTCTTGGCCCCAGCTGTCCTCCGGTTGTCCAGATCCCCGCTTCTCATTACAAACTCCACCAGGTTCCGCACCGAAATGCGTATCTGGGGCTGTGAATGATTCCCCAACTCTTTCTTCCTCCCCTGTCCACTCCATATATAATATAGGATATCATACCATAAAAAGAGGCGGATTGCAAACAGGTGTTCGCAATCCGCCTCTTAATCCGCGCCCTTATCAGGCAGCGCTTGCATTGGCTTCCGGGGAAATAGTTTCCAGATACTCCTCAAATCCCTGGTTCTCACCGTTAAACTGAACCGTCAGAATCCGGGTCAGGTCCAGGCTCAGCACCCCGAGAATGGACTTTGCATCAATGGTTACACGATTATAGAATACATCAATATCAAAGTCACACTTCGTAGCTTCATCAACGAACCTCTTTGCCTCAGCCATTGTCGGTAACATAATTTTCTTTTCTTTCATAGTCAAAACTCCTTTTTTGTGACATCCCTGTCCTGTCAGGTTACAGGAAGGAACCGTCCAACAGATACCAATTGAAAGTGGTTGAAATATATATATCACTATTATATTCAATTGTCAA